>Ga0315280_10000222_pt1 | contig 110721 bp, 135 predicted proteins | sample YL17G06_40_MG_FD_203697 | JGI IMG/M metagenome (GOLD analysis project Ga0315280, IMG submission 203697) | Sediment microbial communities from Yellowstone Lake, YNP, Wyoming, USA - YL17G06_40 | ecosystem: Environmental > Aquatic > Freshwater > Lake > Sediment | place: USA: Wyoming | collected... | reverse complement strand
CCTGAACGACCTTTCGATCCCAGGGTAGAACGTCCCTGCAACGCAACTCTTGAACAGGTACAGGCGTTGCGGGAGCTTCGAAGATGCTAATACTAGTGAATCAGTGGTCGTCGAAAAGCCCTCCTTTTTTATGGGTTGCTTTTAAGAATGCTTGTTGCATCGCCAATGCCTATACAGATTAGCTCTTGCGGGTATTGCTTACTCACCGTTCTCTCTCCACAGCTGTTCCGTGCCCATATTTCTGTTCCTATATAGTCTTCTTAACCTTAATAATTTTGTTCAGTGAATTTGCCGGAGTAAGATTCGAGTTGCTTCGAGCTTACGTGACAAATGGAACAGAGAAGCGCATTATGCAAACGGAAATAGCTGGCCATATGAGAACGATCCCACGTCGGCAAGGCTCAGCAGTGTATGCCTCGACACCCGTAACGATCCGATCTTGTTGCCACGCTGGTCACCTAAATCAAGAAGAACGTGTTGAACTAGGAAATGCGCGGTTGATAGGGTCGCAAGCAGTGCTGAAAGACACTGCATTGCTAACGCCTTGCAGGCGTCAAGTAGCGCTGAATAAAGCGGGGGCGTCGAACTTGGCCCTGGTCGAGTGCGCGAGCTAGGGCGTCACTGAAGACACGAGAGACAAGTACAAGCGTGAGGCTACAGTGATTTTGATATAGGGCCATAAGTCGCTGGAGGTGGGAACGTTATTGCAGAAGCGAGTGTGATAGCGGGAGCTCACGACGTGAAACGGCGGAAGGGGCAGTAGTGACTCGTGGCGGTTACGCGGCAAGTGCTTCGTTAACCTATCCGTCGAGTCGCCGCCCTTCTTATCTCTCCTTATTGCTTCATTTGAAAATATCTGAGTAAGATTTATAAGCCATCAGCTCAACATAGTTTACGGAGACATATCATGGCGACGGGTAATAACGTCAATACCAAAATACCGCCAACAGTACATACTGACACAGCCCACACCAAAATGCCAGCAACGCACTGCATAATTGTGCTGAGTGGGAAGGGCGGCGTTGGGAAGTCGACAATATCGGCAAATCTTGCGGTGTCGCTTTCGCAGAAGGGCTACGCTGTTGGGCTTTTGGACGCAGATTTGACAAGCCCTAGCGTGCCGCGATTGCTGGGGCTTGTCGGGAACGTGGAGGTTCAGGACAACCAGTTAGTACCCATGTCTTATTCAGACAAGCTCAAAATTCTGTCGACAGGCTTTCTTATCCCGTCGCCGGATCGGGCAATCATATGGCGAGGTGGTGTCAAGATGGGGGCAATCAGACAGTTCATTAACGAGACTAAGTGGGGTGTTCTTGACTTTCTCGTCGTTGACCTGCCTCCTGGAACAGGCGATGAGCCCCTTTCGATCGCACAGGATCTCCAGCCCGATGGCGCACTGATCGTGACGACGCCGCAAGGTGTTGCCCTTGTCAGTTCGCGCAAGTCTGTTGACTTCACTCATAAGTTGGGGGTTCCGATAATAGGCATCATAGAAAACATGAGTGGATATACGTGTCCGACATGTGGAGCGCAAGTGGACATATTCAAAAGCGGCGGAGGCGAGCGATCTGCGAAGGAACTAGGCGTTCCCTTTGTCTGTCGCATACCACTTGATACGGCAATCTGCGAATCGGGAGACAGCGGCAAGCCTATTAGCGAAAACGGTGCGAAAGCAGTATGTTCAGCAGAGAGCTATGACACGATCGCACGCAGCGTCTTACGTTTTTATGGAGCTGCAGAAAATGTTCGAACTGAAAGCGAAGAAGCACAGAGGTGATAAGTAATGCCTGGTTTTGATGGAACGGGATCTCTAGGATATGGTCCTCTAAGTGGTCGAAGAGGCGGGCGCTGTAGGGGTAGTATTGCGTTGAGGCGAGCCTTTTATGGGGCTGAGCCAATTCGACGAGGGTCTGCAATGGGAGGATTTGGCAGAGGCTATCGGTGGCAGTACCTTGAGACCGGACTGCCGCGATGGGCGCGCACATTGGAAACTGATGCGCCTTCTCGGACGGGGGATACGGCTGCGCTGCTGACAGCGCTCGAACGGACAGCAAGAGCTTTGGCAGAAGAGCTGAACGACGTAAAAGCGCGCCTCGAATCGCTCAAACTCGAGAACCGCGAGGAAAGCGAAGAGGTCAATGTAGACCCGACGTTAGACAGGAGTCAGTGATGAGAATCGCTATCACTGCGCAAGGAAAGGAGTTGACAGCGCCCGTAGATCCCCGTTTTGGGCGTTGTAGTTTTTTCATTTTGTGGGACTCATTGACTCAGCAGTCTACGGCGTACGCAAACGAAAACGCGACGAGTTCAGGGGCAGGTATAAGCAGCGCACAATTCGTCATCGATAAAGACGTACAGGTGGTCATTACGGGTGAAACCGGACCTAGAGCCGCGCAGGTATTGCAGAGTGCCGGCGTGAAGGTCCATATAACGACGGCCACGACGGTGCAAGAAGCAGTCGAGGAGTTTCAGAAAGGAGGTAACGTATGAGAATCGCCATTGCTACGGAAAACCGGGCTGTCTGCCTACACTTTGGACATTGTCCCGAATACACGATATACACGATTGAAGACAACGAGATACGCAAAACTGAGGTTATACCAAACCCCGGTCATAGACCGAATTTTCTGCCCGGATACCTGCACCAACTGGGAGTCGATGTGATCATAGCCGGCGGCATGGGACCAAAGGCACAGAAGCTCTTTGAAGAGGCGGGTATAGATGCTATACTTGGCGTAGCCGGGTTGACGGAGCATGTGGTAGAGCAGTACGTCGACGGAGCTCTGCAGGCCGGTGCGAGCATGTGCGAGCACGGAAGTGTCTTCCACGAAGGCTGCACTGACGAGTGAAACTCGAATCGTCGAGAATTTCTCGACCCATGATTATAGCAGTTGCGAGCGGAAAGGGCGGCACGGGCAAAACAACTATCGCTGTCAACTTGGCCCTTGCGCTGGAACACGAAAGCAACGTACAATTCTTTGATTGCGACGTGGAAGCGCCCAACGCTTATTTGTTTTTAAAGCCTCAAATCATTCATTCTGAACCAGTGAAGACGGCGTGTCCGACTATCAACGGGACTCGTTGCACGTTTTGCGGGAAGTGCGCTGAGGTGTGCGCGTTCCACGCGCTTGCTGTCGTGAAGGACCGCGTACTTATATTTCCTGAGCTCTGCCACGATTGTGGCGGATGCGAGCTCTTCTGTCCGCAAAATGCTATTGGCAAAAAAGAGCACAAAATTGGGCTTCTCGAGTCAGGCTATGCGGGAAACATTGCGTTCTTTCAGGGACGCTTGACCCCTGGAGAAGCGTTTTCGCCGCCTCTGATCCGGGCGCTAAAGCGCATGGTGACCGACGATTCAATCGTCATTGTGGACGCACCGCCGGGTACTTCGTGTCCTGTCGTAGAAGCGATCGAGGGAAGTGATTTCTGTCTGCTAGTTACAGAGCCCACCCCCTTTGGGTTACACGACCTGATCCTTGCTGTTGAACTCGTGCAGAAGCTCGAACTTCGAGCTGGAGTTGTGGTCAATCGGGCAGATATAGGTGACAACAAGGTGGAAGCTTATTGCGCGAAAGAAGGAGTCCCGGTGTTGATGCGACTTCCCTATGACCAAGAGCTTGCGATCAACTACACGCAAGGCGTGCCGGCCGTCGGTGTGCTTCCTGAATATCAACAGAGGTTTCTTCAGCTCTACCAAGACATAAAAGGGCTAGCGCGGCCACTGGGCGACTAGCTTGCGTGCATATTGGCGACAAAATCGGAGGCGACGTGAAGACACTGACGGTTGTGAGCGGGAAAGGTGGTACGGGAAAAACGTCTATTGTCGGGTCATTTGCGCCGCTCACAAAGAACGCGGTCTTTGCTGATTGCGACGTCGATGCGGCCGACTTGAGCCTTATTATGGATGCAGAGGTCAAGACGACGCGTGAATTTAAAGCCTCTCAGAAAGCCTTTATAGACGTTGCTAAATGTGTTCAATGCGGTGCTTGCGAGGACATATGCCGTTACAATGCAATACGGGAATACAAAGTAAACTCTTTTTTGTGCGAAGGGTGTCAGGTTTGTTCGCTGGTGTGTCCGGAAGGAGCGATAAGCATGGAGGATGTGCGTTCTGGCCAGCTGTTTGTCTCAGACACGCCGTATGGGCCCCTCGTTCATGCACGGCTTGAACCGGGTGAGGAGAATTCAGGCAAGCTCGTTACGCTCGTACGACAAACGGCGGAGCAGATCGCACGCGACAAAGGTCGCCAGTATATCCTCGTTGACGGCCCCCCTGGCATCGGGTGTCCGGTAATTGCATCGCTAACTGGCGTCACAGCTAGCCTTATTGTGACGGAGCCAACCCTCTCAGCAATAAGCGACCTCGAACGGGTGCTATCCGTATGCAATCACTTCAACGTGCCCCCATTTGTATGTGTTAATCGCTGCGACTTACACGAAGGAAACGTGAGGCAAATTACGGAATTTTGTGAGCGGGAAGGCGTAGAAATTTTAGGAATGATTCCGTACGATCCGAACGTCACGCGAGCTCTCGTACATAATAAGCCGGTAGTTGGGTATGCAGAGTCCGCAGCGTCACAACACATCAGAACGCTTTGGGATCGACTAGCTGAAAGAGCAACGTTATAGTATCAGCACGTCTCTCGTTTGGAAGAATGCAGCGAATCGTTTTGTCAACTCATAGCTTTTACGCCCCCCGCATCCGCAACGGTGTCAACACGGAGTATCGGATCATCAAGTACAGGATAATGCATTGCACCTTCGGTTTGGCAGCAGGAGGTGACTTAGCATCACTTTTCCAAGACTTGTCTGTCGTGTTTATCATAATAGGCGTCGTGCAGATATTTCTCGGACTAATCCAAAATCTGCGTTGTTATTGAGATAGGTAAATAAGCGGGGGACTCGCAGGTCAAACGACCTTCACTGAGCGCTGAACCCTATTCTTGCAGTGCTATATCGCGTAGCGTGTCGAGCAAGATAAACCGGCGATGCGGCGGCTCCTTCGTGCGGCAATAGAGCGGCATCATCTAACCATTACGGACATTACCGAGAATTCAGAGTAGTTTAGTTGGGGTTAAATGTAAATTGACCCAGTAAAATATAAATACGCAATAAACCACGCGGCGACTAGTCCGATTGCTACGGCTAAAACCACAAGGTCTTGCGTGCCAGAGAATTTGCTGAATTTATTATGTTCCATACTCAAACGCCTTTTAAGGTCGAAAAATCAACTAAACATAAGAGGGCGTTAACATAGTTCAGTGTTGTGCTCTCTCTAAACGTCGATTAAGCAGCACATCTTAATAAGCTCTCCTGCCAGCTCCATCCAAAAAACATGCTACCCTAGAACACTCGAGGTCATGATTTGGTCACCGTGCGTAGGCTTGCGTGGTGGCAAGCGGAGTATTCTAGAGATCCCCTGAATCCGATAGCGCTTCGCGCTCACGCTCTCCTTTAACTGACCACCAAGAACGTTCCTGCAATTGACGCCGACTCATACTGGTTATCGCCTTTAAATACAACGACGATCGTGTGTTAACCTTCACTCATACCACTCACATAAAACGTCGTCGTGCTCGCGACCGTCCCCTGCGGGCAGTATGACTGCGACGGAAGCTCATACCCCTCCAAGTACCACCTGAGCCACAGGCACGCACTGCAAGGCTCTACGTTCACGCTCATCGAGTATGATGATTGCCCTATCACCGTCTTGCTGATCGTCGGTTTCGGATCCAAAAATATATTCGCTCCGTCCAACGAATGCCACGTCAGTATCGGCTGAGTCCTGGTTACAGGAGTTGGAGTCGCGGTCGTTTCTGGCGTTGCCGTTGGGGTAACGCTCGGGCTTGCTGTCGGCGTTTGTATTGATGTTGGTGATAGTGAAGCGGTCACAATTGACTGTGTGCGGTATTCGCCGTCGTGGTAGCATTTGTCGTCGCGTTCGTAGAACTACTGTTGACCGGTAGTTGAGTGGGCGTTTCCGTGGTGGGAGTGTTGCAGCCCGCAGCACCGACCGTTCCAAGAAGCACCACCAAGATCGCCAACACCGCAAACTAGTGCATTTTTTCACCGCACGAATTCGTGCGCACGAACGGCATATTTTTGGATCCATCCGAGGCATACCGTCGTTAACTTAGAACAAATCCTAACACTTTAACCTGAACCGACAGAGACGCTAAGCACAAAATTCAATACCTGCAGGGCGGTCAGGATCACTTCTCAAAATATGTATTGTTTCAGTTTTGTACCCGTCGTATATGCCCGATCATATATTTTTGACCGGCTAACCCTCTGATCCGATCCCAAAGTGACTTCTTGGATGGCGACTCAGGCAATAATCGTCGGGTGAATGCGTCGTTGAACTGCAGATACGCACTGCCACGTTCAAACTCGAACGTCCGAGCGTTTGCTACAGCCCCCTAATGTCCCATCTGTGGCGTACGAAGTGTATCGCAAACGCTCTACGGTGCGCTGCCGCGCGTCGCATAGAAGATTTGCCCTTGTGGTTGAGCAAGCGACATGCCCGCTTCTGCGCAGGTTAAGCACGAAAAAAGGGACGATGGCGGATCGCGTGCGAGCGATTCAGGATTGCGTTTATTGTCCGATCGCCTAGTCTGCCGCACCTCGCATACAAAAGTAGTCGTGCTTGAGGCCGTACTGTAAGTAGATTGGGCAGTGCGGACACTCGCACCCCTTCTTTTCAGGCGTCGTTTCGCTCTTGCCCGTAGCGCAATAAAACCCGCCGCACAGGGTGTGTTTGAAGGTCGGGTAGGTCTTGCAGCACCTGCACCGCATCACGTTCTCTGATGTTGTTGGAACTCTCGCGGGCATCTCTCACCAGTTTGGCGCGCATAATTTTTATCTTTTCCCGTGCGAAAGCGTTGCAGCCAACAACCGTTGTGTAACGTTGCACGCCGATCAAGCCGTGGTTCAAGTGCTTGCTTTGGAGATGAAATAACGAAGCCTGACTACTCGTCGACAGGCAGCAGCGCACCTAACCCGATTCGCGGCCGCTTAGGGCTGTCTTCAGCTGGTGGCCGCACCACAAGTGCCAATTCTGCGGCAATTTGTTCGCGCGTTTCTTGCTCCAGTTGGAGACGGTCAAGCGCTTCATCGGTGACGGCATAAAACGCCTGCCGCAGTTCAGCCGAATCAATGTCATCGACGTCGATACGACCGAGCGGTGTTGTTTCCGTCTTCACGCTGCCCGTGGTGTCCCGATATTCGTTAATGAAAACCGCCTGCAGATACCACTCGCCGCGAGCTGCCTTCTCTGCCGGCGGGATCGGCTTGTATTGAACGCTGATTGAGTGCCAGCCTGCCGGAGTATTTCTGTGCACCGTTTGCGTTCTCTCATTGTCCTTAAAAAACTTTTCGCCAGGATAGAGCCGCTTCGTTGAACTAGAACGCCTTTGTTTGCGGGCCGACAAAATTGAATTATTTACAGAATAGCCCGGCGGGTGAGTTCGGCTCACGTTCCAGCCGCGCTTAGAAAGTAACGATCTTATCGCTCTCCTTTACTATTTCGTACAAATCTGCAAGCGTTGACATTGGACACGTTTCCGAGCCCTCTGACTGGCGCATCTTGAGACAGGTGCCACAGGCAAGTATGACGCTCCCACCCTCAACAAAGGCGCGCATCTGCTCCGTGACTGTCGGTATCGAGGGTTTCGCTCTCTACACCTTTGCCACTGAGGAATGCTTTCACCTCGTCGCCCGCTTTCACGGCGTAGTTTCCAAATCGAAAGGCGTTCCATACGGTCTCTGGGTCATTTGAATAGACGATCAATCCTAGCTTCACGTTTTTCCCTCCTTGTTTGCAGTAATGATAGCAAACCTTCTCTGTCCGTACCCCTCTTTGACCGGATCGACGGCGGTCATCTTTTCAGGAAACGCGAAGAGGGTTTGACACGTTCTTATCGCGCTGAATCCCACCGTTTGTAGCCACGCCATCACCTGCGTTACTGAGTGAAAGTGGGCGTATCGATAGAACGCGCCCTTCTGCTTTCGCCGTTCATAGGCCTTCCCGAGGGGAGTCTCCCGGTCAATCATCCCGATTACGATGCGCCCTCCGGGTATAAGAATTCTCTTCGCTTCCTGAGGGGCCTGCACTGGGTCGTCGAGAGAACAGAGCGTGGTTACCATCACGACAAAATCGAACGATGTGTTGCGAAAGGGGAGCCCGTCAGCGCGCCTCGCAAACGGTGATGCGTTTACCAGCACGGGCAAAGTTGATCCGACTACTGCTTACGGCGCAAGCAAACTCCTCGCGGAGCGCTTGCTTCAGCGTCTAGGTTATCTATAGCTCATTGACTGTTGAGCCGAGCATAGTCGTTTCGCGCGTGAGGGAGAAGTCAAGATCCTTAGCGACTCGACTGGCTATGTGAACCTAAGCTCGCGTAGAAAATATGATGCGCCGCTCTCACACATTTTTGAATGCAAGCAACGCAGCGAGCACGGCGCCTATAACTACAAAAGCATAAGTGAGAGCATACCCGACGGTGACCGTGGAGGCTGCCGCATTGTTCACGATAATGCCGTCTAAAGCAACGACGTTTCCGACGGCGCCTATAAGATATGAGACTCCAACAGAAGCGACTGAGACGACAGCGAGTAACGCAACGAACCTTCCGAGGGGAATACAAAAACCAAAGAAGTCCTGCGTGCTCAAGCCCTGCATATCTGCTCTCTACCTTTGTGTATCACCTTAACACGGCTTCAGCATTTGGGCAGTATCTGCTTGCCAATTGTGTCACGAGCAAGTCTCAGCGTGGACCCTTATCTTGAAATGTATAACGACCCTGGTCTTGGCTACGCTGTTATTTTTAGGTATCCAAAATGCCCTTAAAAAGATTTAATCGTGGTCTTCGCACCGTCTTCTGTTGATATTGTCCTTTTATGTGTTTTGTGAAGTACTTCAGATCGGTCTTTTCTAGATTCAAGCCCATGGAATTCATAAACCCTGCAAAGACCTCTTCAGGAACTCCCGAATACCGATAAATACTTGAATCACAGAACTCAACTTCGAGCGTAGACGTTTCCTTGTCGTATCCGATGGCTCTTACGCTTACTGAGACAACGACTTCGCGATTCACACTCTTACTCCGATTTTAACATATTTAGCTTTTTCTGATACAAGAACTTGTTATGCCGAGAAGAACAAAGACAACTTGAACGTTCGTTCTGAAGTCATTACGCGCCTCAGATATTCACGGAGCATTTTTTTCTGCTAACGTTGAGCTTGCGTGAGGCCTGAGCACGCTAACAAATCCCTTTCCTACCAGATCAATCGGTCGGAACCAGCGTCGTCATCTCCTGCCGTATCTCTTTTAGGCGCGCGGAGAAGGCCTGTATGTCTGCGTCAATTTTCCGCTGTTTCTTCCAATCCGCGACGCCTTGTTCAACTCGTTCGAGCTCTTCGTCACTGATATACTGCCATTTTCCACGGCATTTTGAGGATACGAAATAGTTATAAGGCCCATGCAACTGGCCTTTCCTACATCGGCAGTTTTGCTTTCCGCAGCGAATTAATCGCCGTCGCAGCGAACCGCACAGTGGTTGTAGCTGAGCTCTTTCGCTTTTCAAGGTCCCGATCTGGTCAACGATCTCGTTGCTCTCATCGAGAAGTCTCTTAACGTCACGCAGTATTTCTTCAACGTTTTTCTTCATGTTATCGGAAATTTCGCTAGTGCAGACGATAATTCTCTACTGAGTCTACTGAGTTCAGCGTTCTTGATTCGCTATAACCTGTTAACATTTGTATATTAGCTTTTCATGCTTATACGTCTTCTTAACCTGTCTTGACGGGAACCAATTTCTTTCAGGGTAAGATTTATATCGTCTCGAGGAAAGACAGCTATATTCGGCTCAGCTGAGAATCAAGCGAAGCAGAAAACGATCTCGAGAAGGAATCCAGTGTAGATCTGCTCAAATGGTCAGGTGCGCCTGTAATATGGATTCAAGCTTCGAAGCGCTGGTGAAAACCAAAACAAGTAATATGCAGGGCTATGTCCAATAAAAGCAATCCACACGTAGTTCGCTTCTTTCGCGATAATTGCATTATTGAAACTGATGCGGAAGCGCTACATAAGGAGCTCTGGCAAAGGTACTGCGAATGGACGCACCTCAAGCATATGCACCATACTCTGTGCTTACAGAGCTTTTATCAGCACTGCAAAAAAGCCGGTTTTAAGCCTGTAAGCGACAGACAGCGCGTAGTGAAGTGGAAAGGCGTCATGCTCAGGCCGTTATCACTCGACGATCATAAGCTTGCACGCCTGTCGAGCGATCGTTCTCGCAATTCCGCCCGCTTGCTGCAAGGGAGAACACATATAGAACAAGTTGCATATAGCCATTGATTGCACAAACCGAAGGAGGGTGAAGGCGTGGCTAAAGTCCTTTTAAACGTTTTTGTAGATTATGAGACCCTTGGAAGGACGGTCAACATCCTTGCCGAACAGGGCGTAACAGGGTTTTACTGCATTGAGTACTGGGGCGTATCGCCTCAGAACTGGACGGGCTTTGTCATAAAAGAGGAACCTGAAATGGCCATTGAGGCGATACGAGACCATACTGAGAGGGCTATACAGGTTAATATGGTTGTAGACGATGTCCAGGCCGAGCCCATTACGCGAGCGTTCGCTACTAGGCTTGCAGGGAAGCGCTACACAATTTTTAGACTTCCCGTAGATTCAATGCACGTCGCGTCGCCGTGAGAGACAATCGAGTGCAGCCAGAGGAGATGACGCTGAAAAACAGTGCTCTGGTTTAGGGAGGCTGAGATTTCGGTGCTTTGTAGACGCAGCCGGCTCGCTCCTCGCCTCAGTGATTAAGGTTGCTTTCCGTAAGATCGCTTTAGAAAGAGGGTCAAAATCGCTATCGCTGCCAGTGCGCCCCCAACTTCGAACCCGGGAGTCTTCGACGCGTTGTTTGCTTGTTCTGTGCTGCTCGTAATAGTGTTTGTGGACACGTTCGCCTTTGCAGAAGGTGACGGAGTCGCAGTGGCGATGCTTATCGAACCGTAATGATCAACTGGTTGCACGAGCGGATGCGAGTCACCGAAAGAAGTTGCAACGTCACTAATCCCATCGCCGTTTTTGTCATCGCCCTTGTAGTCAGAATAATAGTTGCCCATGTACCCGGTTTGCGCACTGCCATTGTATGTATACGCCATTTTTTGCGGCGAGTCGAGTTTCGTTTCCGGGGAATTGGTCAGGTCGTTGAGCTGGTTGATGAAGCTGTTGAGATAGATCTGGTTTCCTGTGGTCTCAATGATTAGTATGCCTTGTTGAGCGTTTCCACTGATCGTATTAAACTTGAAGATATTATTGTCACACTCGCGGAGTCGGACACCAATCTGTTCATTTTTGCTTATGGTGTTCGTGGAAATAGTGTTATTTGACGAGTGGTAGAGTGAAATGCCGTAGACGTGATTCCCGCTCAGATCATTCTCGGTGATCGTATTTGAGTCACTGTAGAAAAGGTATATGCCATCACCCAGCGTATTTCCATAACCCTTTTCGCCTGTTGCCACGTTGTTCGATATCGTGTTGGACGACGCGTAGTCACCATATACTCCGTAACCGTTGTCGGCAAGATTGCTGTTTCTCACTTCATTGTTCGTTGCGTGGTTAAGATATACGCCCCGAACGTTTTCGTGCGCACTAATACCTGCCACCACACACGAATCAACCTGATCGACGTTCACTCCCGCAGCACCGCTCGCGCCTCTAACGGTCAGCCCCTCAATGCGAATATTGTTGCTTTTTAATTGCAAAACATCTTTGCTTGGATCTGCTGCTTGAATAATTGTCGTGGATGATCCATTACCAACAATTGTCAGCGGTTTGTTTACGACAAGGTTTTCATTGTACGTGCCAGGGCCTAAGACGATGGTGTCGCCCGGGTGAGCAGCGTCGATCGCTTGAGCAACGGTGTTATAGGTACCACCATTGCCAACGCTGATTTCTGCGGCGTTTGCTACTGAAGGCTGCGCTGCGCCTGTCAAAAGTAGCGCAAGTAGGAGACACGAAGCGAAGACGTGTGTTCGTCGCATGGCAAAAGCCTTCTTACGTTATTGATATGCTGCTTTAGGGAGAATCCGACCTTAATAAAAGTATCGTGCAGTCCTTATTTTGTTCACGTGATTGCGGCCTTTGCCCTCCGCGTCTGCTCAAAAGCCCCGCTGATCGCTGTTTCGAATGCTTTTGAGAGAGTAAATCGATGCACCAGCAAAACGCCTTTTTATTGCTATTTGACCCGTAAGCCGATTTGCGCACGGTTTTTTCCCGAAGGTCACGATTGAACAGTCAATAGTCTGCTGCTTTGAAGTGCCGGCGACCAATGTCATACCCCACCTTTATTAAGACGCGCGCTAAATCTCATTTCATTATATCAGCAGGTGGATATATGGAGAGAACGATCATTGACACTACCAGAGGGGTCGCAGGAATCTCGCGACCGTTTAAGAGCATAATCGAACAACTTAACTTGCGCGACGAAGATAGAATGATGTACGTCGGTTTGCCAGGAGTCTGCACCCCTTTTATTGAACTGCTTGCGTACGCGATTAGGACTCTAAACGTAAAGCAGGTATTTGTGCCTAATCTGGATCTGAGTTTAGTAAAGAGGGTGATGCCTGTAGAGCATGTGGGTATACAGTTCGGAGATCCTGTGGAAATTGCAGACGCACAGGTTATAGTAGTCCTCGGAGGGCTTGCGATGCCGATTTCACCAGTGAGTCGCGACGACGTTTTGCAGTTTCTCCACAGCGCTTTGCTGCCAGGAGGCACCGTTGTCGGCATCTCCTTCATGAACATGTTTGAGCAAGTCGGATGGACGTCTGCGATACCGTTTGATTTTTTGATTGACGCAACTATCGATCCGGTCAGAGTCGAGGAATTCTCGCGGTAGAATGCCATCCCAGCAGCAATTGTGTCAACGTAGAATAATCAGAGAGGAACGCGTGCGGACGAAAAGTCATGATCAGCACTCTGCCTGACATCCTTGAAAAAGCTCAAAGTGGTACTCGAATCGACGAAAACGAAGCCCTTCGTTTGCTCAACGTGCGTGGAGCTGACCTCCATACAGTTTTCGCTGTAGCAGATACGGTCAGGCAGATGCGCGTCGGCGACGACGTAAGCTACGTCATCAATCGAAACATCAACTTTACAAACATCTGCATTGGGTCGTGCGGTTTTTGCGCCTTCAGAGTAAGACAGGACGATCCTGAGGCCTACTTCTTGCCTGTCGATGAGATCGTCAAACGAGCGGCTGAAGCGCGGCAAATCGGTGCTACCGAAATCGGGCTTTTCAGTGGTCTTCACCCAGCGGTTGACGGCAACACGTACGTCGAAATCTTGCAAGCAGTCAAGGCCGCTGTTCCCGACATTCACATACACGCATTATCGCCATCAGAAGTCGCATACGGCGCGGATAAGCTGGGCATTTCGTATGTCGACATGCTCAAGATGCTCAAAAGGGCGGGCCTCGACTCGATGCCGGGCACCGCGGCTGAGATTCTCGTGGACGACGTGCGAAAAACGTTATGCCCACAGAAGATCGACACGCAGACGTGGACGGACATTATCGTGAGCGCGCATCGCCTCGGGATTCCTACGACGTGCACGATGATGTATGGTCACATTGAGTCGTACGAGGACGTCGTCAATCACCTAAAGCTCCTGAGAACCATTCAAGACGAGACTGGCGGCTTTACCGAGTTTGTCCCGTTGACCTTTATCCATTATAACACTCCGATCTTTAGGGCGGGCATCGCACGGCCCGGGGCGACTGGTCGTGAAGATCTCCTCATTTACGTGTTGAGTCGGTTGTACCTCGATAACATCCCGAACATACAAGTGTCTTGGGTCAAGTTAGGTACGAAGTTCGCTCAGATTGCCCTCATGTGCGGCGCAAACGACCTTGGTGGCACGTTGATGGAAGAGAATATCACCCGAAGCGCCGGAGGGACAGCAGGGCAAAGCCTGACGCCAAACGACTTTGTGAGACTGATAACTGATTTAGGACGTATTCCTAGAGTACGAGATACGCTTTACCGGACACTGTCGCGTTGATTACGTAACCTCCCTAGCGAGTAGGCAAGCTTGTGGCGTGAAATGTAGCATGCGATGATAGCATACGTAGCAGCGGCCAAGGAATGAACGCATAGGAGGGCCCCAGCACACCATCCTTAGAGGGTTAATAGACGCTAGAAAAGCCCCGAAATTGACGCTTTTTGGCGCGTTCATTTCGAGCCTAAAACTGGTTCTAAATGTAGTAAAGGCCTTATTTTAATTTTATTTAGACTTGGCTATTTTAGTCGTCAACGTATAAATACAGTTAAATAGTATTACCTATCAATTATCCGTGATCTAGCGAACCAAATAATGCCAATAATTCATTTTAAGCAATTTTAATGCCGCAGAATACGCTGATTTCGCGGTTCGCTGGACTAGTGAGTCAGAAATCTGGGCTTGAAAGCCAAATACCATACAAGGGAGGAGTTAAATGGATCCGCAAATGATGGTAGAATTAGGCGCTCTGACGCTTGTTGGCGCTGCGGCCCTGATTGCTGGCGTGGCGGAGGATCTCGAATCCGATGTCGGTTCACAGAGTAACCCGAATTCGCAAGTGCAGCTAGCCCCCCAGATGGGTTATCTACACAGGCTCTATAACAAAGCGATTTCCGGTGAACCGGCTTCTTACCCGTTTTACGCAGCGATCGGAGCGGCAACAGCGCTATCGGTCTTGTCTGTCACTGGCAACGACAGTCTGATCGGCGTCTTCTTCGCTCTTGTAGCCGGTGCTTTCGTTACTGCATTGATACACGGCGTTTATGCCACGACGTCCTATATGGGCAGACTGGCAAGTCAATCGCGATTCGGACAACCTATCTACTTGGATGTCCTGCGAACGCACACGCCCGTGTTAATGGCACACGGCTTCGTAGCGAATTTTAGCGTCCTATTGTTAACGTGGGTACTAATAGCACAACACCTAAGTCCGTTCCCCTTTGTCGTGCTTGCATTTATATGGGGAATCGCTCTTGGAGGCGTAGGTTCCGCCGTGGGCGACGTCCACCTTGGAACCGATCGGTACTATCAAGACAGGCCTTACGGCTCTGGCGTCAACGCAGCCCATTCGGGCAGTGTGGTGCGCAAAGCCGAATCGGGCCTCAGGAATTCCATAGACTGCGCGTGGTTCTGTTCCAAATTCGGAGGGCCACTGACAGGGCTGGGCTTCGGCTTGGTCGTTTACTTGCACTTCTGGAAGGAAGTCGTTGTAAAGGACTGGTGGTCGGCAGTCGCTGGAATCATAATCGTCATGATCTTCGTTATCATGAACACGTACCTCGAACGCTACTCCAGACAGCGATACGGAACTTACAAAGAAGAGATAGAGGCGGAGTGATGCACGATGTTTGATCTTTTACTCTGGGTGTGGATAATACTCGGCGGGATTCTGATCGGTGCAGGCGTCCACTTTATCCCGGTCGGCGGCGCTCCTGCGGCTATGTCGCAGGCAACGGGCGTCGGAACCGGCACGACGATGCTTGCTGCTGCGTCAGGTCTCACAGGACTCATCGGAGCAGGCACCGCCTACTACACACACCCTGGGGATTTTGCGTACACCATAGTCCTTGGGGGATTGAGTGCAGCGCTGATGATTTCGGTTTTAGGGTTTATCGCAAACGTCATGTACGTTTACGGCGCAGGTGTGCCGCTCGCATCGGCTAAAGTGAAATATGACCCCATCTCGAAATGGCGTCAAGACTTATACGTATCGCGCGGTACTGAGGGCCACGGAACACCGATGGCAAGTTTCATCAGCGGTATCATAGGGGCGTTCCTCGCCGGCGCAGGCGGCGCGCTCGTGTACTTTGCGCTAGTCGAAACGTACAAAGCGATACCAGGATTCTCCGCGACATTCGGCGGCTATCCGGCCCCCTACTATGTCTCGCTCGCAGCAGCCTTCGCTATTGGGATATTCTTCCTCAACTGTGTGATGGCGTCGTACAACATCGGCGGTACGATCGAAGGATTCCACGATCCGAAATTCAAGCGTATACCGAAGTCGATCGCCGCGAGCCTTGTCGTGTCTGCAGTCGGCGGGCTTTTTGCGCTGCTTATAAGCGTCATGCTGCCAGGAGGGATTTGACATGGCTGAAGGCGAACAATCACCGCGTCGGTTGATGGTCATCGGTGTTATCGGTGCCCTTGTCGGCATCTATCTTGCCAACTATCTGAACAGTGCGACGGGCACCGCTTGGTTCTCGTTCATCGCTGCACTTGGCGCGATACTTGCAGTGTATTATGGAGCAGACGCGGTAAGGCGCGTTGCGAGCTACGGCCTCGGTACCGGCGTACCGTCGATAGCCATGCTGTCTATCGGAGCTGGTCAAATAGCAGTGCTGCTCGGTCTAGCAGTCGCGAAGAACTACGGCGTTGAAGTAGCAGGCCCTGTAATCGTACTCATTTTGGCGGCGATTATCGGCCTTGTCAACGGAGTGATGGCGAGGCGCGTTATCAAAATGAGCATCACCGTATTGGAAATGTCGATGACGGAAATCGCAATGGCAGCGTCACTTCTCATTCTCGGTTTCAGCACAGCGATCGCTGGGAGCTTCAAGTTCAACCCGATCATGAGCTACGTGGTTGCATCAGGGTTTATCATTGCGGTCTTTATCGTCGGCGGGATGGCTATGTTCCACCCGTTTAACGCGTGCTTAGGTCCCGACGAGAGACAGACGCGAACGCTCCATCTCGCGCTGGCGACAGGATTCATTGCGATGCTCGTTGCGGGAATCGCCGCAGGTGCGATCAACGGCGTGCAGGCCGCAGTGCCCACGTTGATAGTCGCGATCGCCGGTTGGGTCATCTACTACTTGCGGTTCTACGCCGACACGAAGCAGGATGCGGCGGCAATGCTGTCGACTGGCCTGATACCGCTGGAGGAGGAAGTCGCATGAAATTCGTTGACATGTCTTCTGACGTCGGCCTGCGGATGGATGTCGAAGAGTTTGTCATAGCGCTGGAGCGAACAGACCTTGTCTTCTACTCCTTGGAGTCCGTTGCGGCTCAAATTGAGGAGTATGACGCTCTAGCGGACGGCGTGGTAAACTCGCTTGCAGCGGACAAGCCGCTCATCGACACGTTTCCGGGCAGAGAAAAGGCGCATTACTGGGCAGGCATGTGGACCAACGCGTTCTACGGGTTCACTGTCGCAATGATTTTTCTCGCCCTCTTGAGCATAATCCTTCGCGTTAGAGGGGGGATGTAGCCGTGGCAGAAAAAGTTGCACCCGCGCCTAACTGGCCGATCGTCAAGGGAGATTTCTTCTTTGGAGATCCGGAGAGTCCCGTCGCGGTGGTGACCTTAGGGTCTCACTTCGGCAAAGTCTTCACTGACATCGGAGCAGCGATCGAGGGCACGGCGAAGACCGAGAACATCGGCCTCGAGAAGGTCATAGTGAACATCATCTCGAATCCGAATATACGGTTTCTGATCCTCTGCGGCTCAGAAATCATGGGTCACGTAACCGGGCAATCTCTCGAGGCATTATACAAGAACGGCGTTAAGGAAGGACGCATAATCGACGCGCATGGAGCTATACCGTTCATCGAAAACTTGAACGAAGAGCACCTTGAAAGGTTCCAAAAGCAGGTCGAATTCATCAGCATCATTAACAACGAGGATGTCAGTGCGATATCCGCGAAGGTTAAGGAGCTGGTTGGAAAAGATCCTGGAGCTTACCCGGAACCTCCAATCGTCGTTGAGATTAAAGAAAAAATAACCGAGGAGGCCATTGTAGAGGCCCCTATGGCAGCGGAAATAGCAGCGATACAATCCCGCGTACAGCATCTGCAGTTCCATATGAAGACCATCGGTAACTTCAATAAGTACGCCGCCGGCGTTTACGCCGGAAAGGTCGAGGGTGTTGTGATCGGGCTGCTGATTTCAATCGGAATCTTGGGGTTACTAGCCCTAGCTTGAGGTGAAAAATGGCAGCAGAACGTTTTGGTGGAGGCGCCGAGGGGCCGGCAGCAGCCGGCGAAGAGGTCGCACCCACAGCAGCTATTGAGTTCGACCAGGGCATAGCTAAACCTATGGCGCCGAGCATGGAATCGTTGAATGCGCTCATGAACGACATAAGGTATCGTGCGCTACTCACGACGCGAACGCTCAAACTTGACTCCGGGTATGGGGGGAACTCGATACTCGGGTTTGCATTGGGGTTCGCAGGCGCGTGCCTTGTTGCCGGACTGCCATTGCTCTATTACTTCTTGAAGTGAGGTGTGAATATGCCAAAGCAATTCCCCCAGGTAATAGTAGACCAAACAGACTACCGTGAGCTCCAGAAGAAACTCGACTCGATTGAAGAGCGATTGGAGTTTGCAATGGCCGAAGTCGCGCAGCGGTACGGGCAGCGCGTGGGTAGGGACATAGGCATCGCCTATGGCCTCATTGGAGGTATTATCCTATTCATCGTGCTTAACTCGTTGACGCAGCTGTCGGTCTTGTTTAAGCTATTCGGAACGTGAATGACGACGTGAGGAGGTTCATATAGCATGTTTAGATACGATAAAAAGCAAACCGTTTTCGAGATAGGCGGTTTTCACGTTGGTGGTCAGCCCGGTGAATATCCGACCGTGCTCGCTAGCTCGATGTTCTACTCCAAGCATAAGGTGGTTGAAGACCCCCTCAAGGGTGTGTTTGACAAGGACGCCGCCGAAGTGCAATGGAACGTACAGGTGGAGCTGTCGGACATGACAGGGCTCGGCTACTGGAACCAGGTGATCGCTGAGACCGAAGAAGCGATGCAAAAGTACATCGACTGGCACCTGGAAGTCGCCCCCGGCATCGCCTTCCTGGTCGATTCGAGCGTGCCGGCGGTGCGCATGTTCGCGGCAAAATACTCGGATGAAATCGGCGCGGGACACCTCGCCGTTTATAACTCCGTCAACGCAAGTGCGCTGCCAGAAGAGTGGGAAGCGATTGGTCAAACAAATGTCAGCTCAGCCATCGTTTTAGCGTTCAATCCGACGGACGTGAGCACCAGAGGCCGAATCGAGATACTCACTATTGGCGGCACAGGACAGGAACAGGGACTCCTAAAGTCCAGTGAAGAGGCCGGCATTACGAGGCCGCTGCTCGATGTCGCTTCGCTCGCACTCGGCGTCGGCGCGGGACAGTCAATCCGATCGATGGTCGGATTCAAGGGCGTGCTTGGGTTGCCGACCGGAGGTGGACCGCACAACATCCCTGATGCGTGGACGTGGTTGCGCAGATACAGGAAGGACGGCCACCCAGAGGTGTGGGAACCGTGTAGTATCGGCGCAAACATGATCTGTGGTATTGTCGGCGCCGACTATCTCTTGTACGGTCCGATCGACTTGGCAACGATAATCTTCCCCGCTATGGCGATGATCGACATCATGGTTGAGGAGAGCACCAAAGAGCTAGGAGTCGAAGCGCAGACGGAAAACACACCGCTGTCGAAGCTGGTTTAAAACCAGCACCTTTTTCTTTTTTTAGATTTTTGTTAAGTGCCGCACCGGTACACGCTTGATCTTTCGCTTCCACGGTCTGGTGCTATTCAATGGCAGTCTTTGACCCTACCCTTTTGCGTGCAAAAAGAATTGTGGATCTCTCGCTGCCCATATCGGCTGACACAGCGACGTACCCTGGGGACCCCGGTCCGCGAATCGAAGTGCTTAGCACCATCGATACGGGTGGGGCTAACCTGACACGCATCGTGTTGAGCGCGCATACGGGTACGCATGTCGACGTGCCCTATCATCTTGTCAAGGGCGGCGAAAGCGTTGACGAGCTGCCTCTCGAAAAGTTCTGCGGCAGTGCGCTGACATACGATCTAGCGCACAAAGCGCTTGGGTCACGCATTTGCCCGGGCGATTTGGAAACGGACATCCCTCTACGAGGCGGGGAGATCGCCCTTTTCTATACGAGGTCGAACGATCCGAACATGAACAGGACGGTCAGACACGATTGCACGTGCCTCGATCCGACTATTGCGGACTGGATGATAGATAAGCGAGTCAAAGCAGTCGGAATTGATAGCATGTCCGTCGATCCGCTCGACTCACGTGAGAACGAGGTGCATAAGAAGCTCCTTAAAAATGAAATTATCATTTTTGAAAATCTTTCGAACAACCTCCGGCTCTTAGCTGGCAAGCGCGCGCTATTCTTTGGGATGCCGCTGAGGCTGGAACGCGTAGAAGCTTCTCCTGTGCGCGCTTTCGCGTTGCTCTAGCGCGGCTGCGTCCTTCTGCCGGGTATAGCAGATCGAGGGTTGGTGCTCAGCTTCAACAAGCATTATTACACATACGAACGCATGATATGCTAGAGGAATACGACATGAGAGATGCAGCAGCTCTCGACGTGAAGAATCAAGCGATTACTGTAGGTGCTCACGTTAAGTACGCTGGCACGCATACGCGCGGAAAAGTAAAAGAGCTACGATTCGATGGCGACAAAACGTGGGTGCTCATTGACTCTACCAATCTGTATTACGATCCTAAGCACCTCGAGCTAGTCAGCAAAGAAACGGAAACGGCAGATAGAGAGGCACAATCTCTCGAGGAGTTTCGGAAACGCTTGGATCAGAAAAGGGAAGTGCTTCACGCGACTATGGAAGGCTTTGACGAGCCCGGCGGTTGACGCACGTCGCACGTAAGGCGGTGACCCGAGCGCATTCGCGCCGCGTACCAACGTCACTCGTTGATAAACTTTCTCGTCTCTTCTTCCACGAATTCGCGAATCTTTTCTATAGTCTCCTTGTCTGCCCTAAAAGCGAGGAGATCTCGAGAAGTCACGTCAGCCAGTCCAGTTTCTACGTCAGCGTAGGCTTTTACGACGTCGGTGTTAAACTCTTTGCACGCTGCAATTATTACCTTGCTTGGAATGCCAGGTGGTAATACAAGCTCGTAAACGTCCTCATTTTGTTCTTCTGTGTCTTTTTCTGCCTCTGGAGCCATCAGACGTACTTCGACTTCTTCGTACTTCTATGTATCGACAATTGGCTGATCGCGGCCGGACCGCGCATCGGCCGGCCACTCCTTGTGTGGCTATTCGAAAGCGACGTGCAACGCAAGTTCTTGGAGAGTCCTGTAGTTTCGGCCACCAAAGCTTTTTCACAGGCGAGGTCAAGGCATGTCAACGACAAAAGCTGGCGTGAGCGCACTGACGCGCTTAAAGAGGGGGAATGCAGTGGATACAATACAGAGCCCAAAGGAAAAACTGAGCTTCGTCATAGAAGGTCCGAACAGCATTTGGAAGCTACTAGGAATTCATCCGCGTTTTGGTCCTAGCTGGGCGCGCGTGACGCAAGACAACGATGAGATGACGCACGAAATATCGGGATCCGTGGGCGACGTTTTCAAGATTGATTCCTCCGATTTTGACTACACGTTTGTGACTATTGCCGAGGGTGCGATTCTCAAGGAGATCAACTACATCGTGTTCGAGGATTTCGCGTATTCCATCTCTCGTCGTTGGTATAACATCCTAAAAAACACCGGAACCTTCAAGGGAAACCTTGATGAAGGCCATTGAGCACGTTTCATGTCTCGCTTTTTTATCAACCAGTGAGGTTTGTACGCGTGTAGCCGACTTAGCGAGAGCTCCTACTTATCGCTTTTTTCGCAGCAACGCTGACCGCTGCGACATCGATCTATTTATTAGGCGGCACCAGCATGTCATGCACGGGAGGCCCACGCGCTTAAGGCTTTAAACGTAAAGCAAAAGGCTGATTTCCGCACTTGCGTGAGGCACGATGACGAGCAAGATTGAACTGCACGCTGCGCCAAAGACGTATTGCGTTGACACTCACAGGGTGATGCCGCCGGCAGAAACCCTTGAGCTGATAAAGTCGGTCATACCTGAGGTTGGGATAACGCGGGTAGCAGATATTTCCGGGCTTGATCGAGTAGGGCTGCCCGTGTTTTCTGCGATACGGCCTTCGGCAGCAGACGGCGCGATTTCTGTCTACGCCGGCAAGGGCACGACAGAATCGGAAGCCCGCGTTTCAGTGATAATGGAAGCTGTCGAACGGTTCTCCGCTGAGGTCAAGAATTTTAAGGAGCGGTTGTTGTTTGATTCGTATGAACACCTTTCTGCTGACAACGGCGCCGTTAACCCCTCTGATCTCATATTACCAGGCTATCTCTCCTCTGATACGAAAATTGAGTGGTATTCAGGTTGGGACCTTCTTAATGATGAAGAGGTGCTCGCTCCAGCAAATGCTGTTTTTCATCCATACTCACCGGTGCGAGGTAGTTGGCAGCTCTTTCGGAGCAATACGAATGGTCTCGCATCAGGTAACGTAATGGAGGAGGCGATCTTTCACGGGCTGATGGAGGTCATTGAGAGAGACGCAGTAAGCATCGCAGAGATTAACCGAGATCCCGGTCTAGGACTCAACGTAGGTGCAAGTCGCGTTAGTGACATAGTCAACAAGTTTGAGCTGCAAGGTATCCTCGTTCGGCTCTGGTGGCTGCCTACTGACACAGGCATTCCGACCGTTGTCGCGGCGTCCGATGACGAAAAATTGCGAGACGCCTCTTTATTGGTCATGGGAGCCGGAAGTCACACTGATCCCGAAATTGCCGCTCTCAGGGCACTTACCGAAGTCGCACAATCGAGAGCTACGCAGATTCACGGCGCTCGCGAAGATACTGATAGGGAATCGGTGGCCCGGAGGATTGGGTATGAGAGGATGAAAAGGCTCAATAAGCACTGGCTCGCAGAACCGCGCGAGACGATCGAGCTTGACACACTTGAATCAGCGGCAACCACGTCCATTGACGGCGACATCAGAATCGTGCTCGATCGCTTGCACAGTGTGACCGACCGCGTTATTGTCTCGGACATAACGGTAAGCGCCATCGGCGTTCCCGCCGTTCGTGTAATCATCCCAGGCTTTGAGGTCTTTTTTTTGGATCGGGAACGAAAAGGAAAGCGCGGCAAAGAATGGAGAAGCACGACTGCGTAATATTCACCGGCCCAAGCTTGTCTCGGTCTGAAGCGACTTCCCTTGACAGAGGGCTCCGATGTTGTCCTCCCGCCGTGCGAGGGGATATCTCGAAAACGGCGAAAGCAGGCGCGACGATCATCGGATTGATCGACGGCGTTTTTTATGATCGTGCAGCGGTGTCGCACAGAGAGATTATTGGTGTAATGCAGTCGGGCGTGACTGTTGTGGGTGGGTCCAGTATGGGGGCGCTGCGCGCCTCGGAACTCGACAGTTTCGGTATGATTGGAGTCGGTCAAATCTATAAGTGCTTTAAGGAGGGAGTCATTGAAGCAGATGATGAAGTAGCCGTAGCGTACAATCCAGTGACTTTTGCGCCCGTATCCGATCCACTCGTCAACATTCGAGCTGCCCTGCACTCGCTCTTGAAGGCTTCGATTGTGAATAATGTCACGAGTAACGCCTTGCTGAATCTCGCAAAGAGCTTCTTTTACATGGAACGAAGCTTTCCTCTACTGTTGAAGACAGCTGAACTGAGGGGGCTGATAAACGGCCACGACCGCGACGACATCGAAACGTTTCTAGCTAGCCACGACTGTGACCTGAAAAAGCGAGATGCGAAGCTCGTGGTCAAAGAAGTCGTGAGGTTTTGCGACCAGCGGCGATCGGTGCAGCCATGATGAATGAATTCGAGTCCGACGTTAGTCGCCTCGTTGAGGGGTGTGTCGGTTCAAACATCGCAATCTTGGGGATTGGAAATGAACTTAGACGCGATGATGCTGTCGGACTCGCTGTTGTCGATAGGCTTAGCTCGTACATTGATGACCCTTCGGTCGTGTTGCTCAACTGTCAAAACGTCCCTGAAAACTTCACTGGGTACGTCAAACTTTTCAGGCCGACGTGCGTTGTGCTTATAGATGCAGCCGATTTCGGCGCCGTGCCTGGCGATGCTCGTATCTTTCAGCTAAACGACCTTGAAAGCCCCGAGATCACAACACACCGAGCTTCTCTCGCAATGCTAGGCGCGTACCTTCGATCAGAAACTAACTCCAACGTTTTTGTAATCGGCATTCAACCGGCAGACTGTGATTTTGGGAGCGGCTTGAGTCCCTCGGCGCGCAGAGCTAGCGTTGCGGTTGCGGACGCGATTAGAACAGCTTTAAATCGTTTCCGCGCAAAGAAGGGTTGAGGTCCCCCGATGGTCGCGCCTGAGTTCAGACAACTACCTTGGATTGTGCCGTACAAAGACATAGTCGCAATCGTAGGAACGGACTGCGTTGAGCTGATCGAAACAACCAACTGTTATGGCGGCGCTGCTTGGGCCCGATATCATTATTCTCAAACGAGCCCACTGATCATCTCGAGCCGCTCTTTGGGTAACACGACTCGCTACCTCATCAAAGTGGGAACGTCTGATCTTAAACTCAGAGCGTCTGTCTCTGCCGGCGGCATTGAGTCCGTTGAACTGTTGAAAGACACCGTGAAGGTGACGTACGCTGGCCTAGGAGGTGGTGGCGTAGGGGCCACGATGTGCAGAGCGCTTGCTCGCGACGTCCTCGATTACGATCTGACGCCCGCGGGAGGGAGTAAAATGAGCCGCGGGACGCTCACATTACCAAAACGGTCACGCATCATCATTGGAGTCGACGACACAGACACCAAGGAAGAAGGTGCGACATGGTCGCTCGTTAACAACATAGCTGCAATGGTCGACAGCAAAGCGCTTCGCTACGTCTCCCACGCTATTGTGCAGCTCTATCCTGTGAAAGCGAAGACGAAAAACTGCGTGGCCACCGTCGTCGAGTTTGCGAGTTTGAACGACAACAAGCCCATCAAAAAATTTAAAAAGCTTTTAGAGGATCTGTCGCTTTCAGATAAGACTGGGATGGCCGTCTTGAAATCATTTAGTGCTGAACGCCTTTTAAGCTACGGCGACGCTGCCCGTTCGGGTGAGGTGTTCCATTCTGCGGCCATCGAGGCAGCTGAAGCTGCTGGAGTGGAGGTTTGCTTAGAAGGGCGAGGCATTATTGGTGCGATCGCCGCTCTTCCATTCTTCTCACAATCTGACACGTCTGTCAAGCTCGACAAGATCCTACAGGCAGAGAGCTTGTAAGAAGCCGTGCTGCGTTGAAGCTAGCCTGTCGTTTGTAAGCGGTCGCAGCCGGTCACGTGACAGGCACCTGTCAGCAACAAACACTCAACGCAAAAAAAAACGGACCAGGGCGATCTGCGTGATTAGCCGCCGGAAACCACTTTCAACACACGAGCGGTTCCTGGTCGCACGTGTTCGTCAAACGGCATTGACTCATTCTCCACAAAAACAAGGACCTCTTCAGGATTCAACTTCAGTTCGCTCAATAATTGCTCATAGTTAGAGCCCGCGGGCAAATTTACCACGCGTTTCTGTCCTTTGAGCTCTACGGTGACACAGACGTGCTCTTTTGGCATCCAATAAATTTTATAGGAGTTTTGCTATAAGAAATACGCACATCGATATGCCGTGCCGGGGTGGCAGAGCGGACTAATCGGTAACGAGTCCCAACGCGGCAGGCTCGAGACCTGTTGATGCCTTGCATAGAGAAGCCTGCGGGGCTTTTATAGAGGACGCATCGCTTGGGTTCAAATCCCAACCCCGGCGTACGATGTCAACCTAGTCGCACCAGTTGACGACAGCGATCAGCCAAGTTCAAGCAGATTCTGAAGATACGCCATAAGCTGCGAGTTTTTCAGGTATACTTCAACTAAGCGTTGTTTAACGTTTCCCACGTCGGTTTCGTCGTCGCCGGTGTATACGTACGTCGACATGTCTGTCAGAATCTCGCCGACGTCTTCATCTGGCAGGAGCGAAAACAAATCGTTGCGAAAGTGATTGTACTTTTTGATGTACTGATTCACGTCGATGTAGCGGTCGGTCAGGGATCGGTCTAAGGTGCCCTCTAACAAAGTATATAGCTCAGTAACTCCGCGCAGCGTCTCTTCAAGCTCTGCTTTTGTTTTTGGATCTATTGGCGTCAAGTCTCTTCACTTGTCTTACTGAAGAAGCGACCGTATCAGCATACAGAGACTGCGATTCTGCTTAGTAGTTGTGTTCGACCGAGCTTTTACTTTGCACCTTGCTCAAGATTTCGAAGGTGGTATCCTTCACCTTGTCGAGAGATTCGTCAGTACTTCGCACGCTAATAATTACCGTTCCCATACTCATTGAAACCTCGTTTATTTTCTTAAACTGCAAGGGTTTCTCTGCTGCTATGTCAATTTCGTCCATGTTATCTAGCAACACACTGTAGCTCTTCAAACTTCTAATTTTCGTTTGTATAGAATTTAGGTGCCGAGCGTTAATAACCGACTTGTCGCAGTAGCGTCACCATTATAGGCGATCGACGTGTGCATGACGTCGATGATCAAGGTTGGCATCGCGGGGGTCCCTCTGGCCCTCAAAGGGAAGAGTACGGGAGAGGGCATTGAATACTTGTCTAATATCGGTCTCGACGCGCTCGAAGTAGAGTTTGTCAGACGCGTTTCGATGAAAGAAGAGACTGCGTTGGAGGTGGGCAAAGTGGCGCGCAAGGCCAAGATCGATCTCTCCGTTCACGCGCCGTATATGATAAACCTCGCCTCAGAAGATCCGACGATCATCGCAGACAGCATCAATCGGATACGGCTCTCCGTTGACAGGGGGCACGCGCTCGGAGCGCGTATCGTCGTGTTTCATTCGGCCTACTATACGAAGAAGTATACTAAGGAAGAGACGTTCGAACTAGTGAAAGACGCCTGCATGGGCCTACTGGGTTACATGCGCGACCAGCGTATCGCGCAAACGCTTCTCGGTGTCGAATTGCTTGGTCGTCAAAGTCAGTTTGGGACCGTCGAAGAGTTGCAGAGGCTACAACGAGAACTGCCAGGCATACGCCCCGTTATTGATTTCGCGCATTTACACGCCCGCTGTAATGGGTGCTTGCACACCATCGAGGACTACGCGAGCGTGCTACAGACGCTCATCAGTAACAGAAACCACGTGCACATCCATTTCTCCGGAATTGAGTTTTCGAAAGGTAACGAGCGTCGGCATTTGCCCGTTGATCTCAACCAGTTTAAATTACTTGCTGACGCGCTCAAGCAAAACGCTTGCGACGCGACGATCATATGTGAATCGCCGCTGCTCGAACAAGACGCCGCAAAGATGAAGCTTTTTTTCAAATAAAGAGCGATATGGTCATTGTTTAGTTCAAACGGACCAAATTTAGTTAGAAAGTTTTATCTATCATAATGCTTTTGTCTCTGTTAGATCCTCAAGGGAGGCACAGTATGACAGACGACAACATAATCTACGTAGGCAACAAACCTGTGATGAATTACGTGCTAGCAGTGGTAACACAGTTTAACAACGGAGCCGACGAGGTCTTGATCAAAGCTCGAGGGAGAGCCATTTCGCGGGCAGTTGACGTGGCAGAAATTTCGCGAAATCGCTTCCTCACAGAAGTCAACATAAAGGACATAGCGATCTCCACTGAGAGTCTTAGCACCGAGACTGGCGAAACAAACGTCTCGGCAATCGAAATAACCGTAGCAAAGTAGCTAGTATATTTAGTGTCCTTTCTTTTTAAAATACGAAGTTACAAAGGCGCTCCGCACGCCTGTTGAGCGCTATTGGCCACTCCAGCTTGCGCGATTGCGCTGTAAAGGTAACTGAGTATAGCCTGCGCAGCAGGTAGTATGATCAGTCGCTCAGCCCTGTAAGATCTCGCAAAAGCCCTTTTCTGCCTCCAAGCTTGGCGATCGATTTCGAAGCCATAAAGTTGCCGTACAGACCTGATTCACGAAGGTCTTTGCCCGTCAACTGTCCGTACAAAAACCCCGCTGCAAACGCGTCTCCTGCTCCCACAGTGTCAGCTATGTCCGATTTGTAGGGGGGCAAATCAAGGCTTTTGCTTCGCGTTGCGACGTAAGATCCTTTATCTCCAAGTGTCACGGCCACTATGTGCGCTCCGACGTCAAGGACGGATGCCACATCTTCGACGTCAGGCGATCCGGTTAAGGTGTAGGCCTCTTCTTTGTTGAGAAACAGCACGAAAGACCGCTCAATTAGCGGTTTTAGTTCGGTCAGTCCAAGCTTCGCATAGATGTTGCCGGGGCTGAACGAAATTTTCGCTCGTGAACCGCGAAGTTGTTGAACATATGAGATTTGCATTCTGAGTTGGTCGACGCCCATAAAAGAACTAAGGTGTAGTATTTTGGCTTGCTTGGCGTAATCGTGATTCGCTGTGACGAACGTGTCGTTGACGCTCGGGAGAATATAGATGGCTCTTTCCCCGTGCGAGTCTATGAATATCAACGCTGCACCGGTATCTCCATTTGCTTTTGTGATACCGTGCAGATCGACGTCTTCTCGCTTCAAATCATCTAGCAAAAGCGAGCCTTCTCTGTCGCTGCCTACAGTGCCTATAAACCCTGTTCTAACGCCTAAGCGAGCTAGCCCTACTATCGTATTCGCTGCAGAGCCCCCTGGCTGCCTTGTAACTGAAACGACGCCAGTCTCTAGTCCCGGCAATGCTAAGTCATCGACCTGGTAGATCTTATCGCAGTTAAGCGCCCCGAAGCCGATTACCTCTGCACTGTGCCCCATTTGGTCTCCTACTAGCATGAACGATGCTCCTGTAGGGACTTAACTATATTGCTGAGGGTGATTTAGTCCTTTTAGCGTCGTTTCATAGGTCGAAGAGGACTTAACTTCCGCCTTGGCAGGAAACATCATCCCGTTTAGGCTGAGCAACGCTCCAGGCTTTTTGGCTGTGGCCATTTTATATAGTCATGAGCGCTCAAAGCGCAGGTGTCTGAGTGACTCGAGAATATAGGGCGCCTAGCCTTACCTGACGCATCGTGACGGATCGGGAGAAACTTAAAATACGTATTACGTCCTTTTTAGGGACGATGTATGTCAGAAATGTTGAAATAACTGGCATCAAAACTGAATCTAGGGGCATCAAGACCTTCTTTTTCGATTACTCGTTTCACTTCATGCCGGGCCAATATGTCATGGTCTGGATTCACGGCGTTGACGAGATACCGATGAGTCTGTCGTATGCAAACGGCATCACCGTCAGAAAAGTCGGTGATGCTACGGGGGCTTTGTTTGCGTTGGGCGTAGGTGACACACTCGGAATGAGAGGTCCATTCGGTAACGGATTCGGTGTATCAAAGCTGCCTGCGCTGCTCGTTGCAGGAGGTGTTGGAGCCGCTCCACTGGCGCCTCTCGCAGAGACATTGAAAAACAATGTCACAACCATTCTCGGTGCCAAGACAGAGGATGAATTGTTGTTTCGCGAGCGGTTTGAGAGCTCAGGGCCTCTCTTGATAGCAACGGAAGACGGCTCGGCCGGATACAAGGGGTTGACCATTGATTTGCTCGAGCGCGTGAAAGGTCATAATGAAATACTGTCGTGTGGTCCTGAAAAGATGATGCGGAAGGTGCTAGATCATGCAGTTGCAGCGGGTGTGCAGAGTCAGTTTAGCCTGCAACGTTACATAAAGTGCGGCGTCGGGTTGTGTGGTTCGTGCTGTATCGATCCGTCGGGTTTGCGCGCGTGTGTTGATGGTCCCGTTTTCACGGGACAGCAGCTGGACGGAAGCGATTTTGGTAGATATATGCGCGACGCGACGGGCAGAAAGGTGGAGTTGTGATCGGCCGCTTCAAGGTCCAAGAGGAGGTTTTTTCAGGGACTTTTGACGGTAAGTGTGTACATCGAGACGGAACTACGTACGGCTTAGGGGACGTAACTGTGCTTGCACCTACCTGTCCGAGCAAGATTGTTTGTGTAGGCTTGAATTACATCGATCACGCGCACGAACTAGACGTCGAAGTCCCAGAAAAGCCTGTCATATTTCTCAAACCATCGACGAGTGTGATTGGTCCTGGCGAAAGCATTGTGTACCCGGCTTCTAGCGCTCGCGTCGATTATGAAGGTGAGCTCGGGGTGGTTATTCGCCAGAGATGCAAAAACGTTGCGAATCCCGCACAGGTTGTGCTAGGTTATACGTGCTTCAATGACGTGACCGCACGGGACCTTCAGAAGGAGGACGGTCAGTGGACTCGCGCAAAGAGCTTTGACACTTTCGCGCCTGTCGGCCCGTTTATTGCGACCGATCTCGATCCCCGGAATGCCGAGATCATGACGCGAGTCAACGGCCGACTGCGGCAGAGTTCAAACACAAGAGATCTGATCTTTGACGTTGATTATCTGGTAAGGTTTGTATCACGCATCATGACGCTTGAAGCTGGAGATGTGATCGCTACTGGAACCCCTCGGGGTGTGGGGCAGCTGAGATCTGGGGATACTGTCGAGGTGGAGATCCCCGGCGTCGGAACGCTTTCAAATAACGTTATCAGCGAGCCAAATGGAGTGCTTTTGCCAACGAATCGTCTTAAGCCACGTTTGTGAGGGAGTATGGCGATATCGAAGAACTTTGATCATCCGTACATCGAGTCTAAATGGTTTACCGCGTGGAACCCGGATATGTATCGGTTTCGCGGAGAGGGCATTAAAGAGCGCTTTATAATCGACACGCCACCGCCGTATCCGACTGGCAATTTTCACCTTGGAAACGCCCTTAATTGGTGCTATATTGACTTTATCGCACGCTACAAGCGTATGAAGGGCTTCGACGTTAAGTTTCCTCAGGGATGGGACTGTCATGGGCTTCCGACTGAGGTGAAGGTCGAGACAACCTATAACGTAACGAAAAACCAGATCCCACGCACAGAATTCAGAGGACTGTGCGAAAGCTTGACCCGAGAAAATATCGCGTTGATGAAAGGAACGATGCAACGGCTCGCTTTTTCAATAGATTGGTCGCAGGAGTTCGTGACCATGGACAAGGCGTACTACGTCAAGACGCAGAAATCGTTCGTGCAAATGTATCACAATGACCTTATTTACAGGAGCGAGCACCCCGTGAACTGGTGTCCGCGCTGTGAAACGGCGATCGCATTTGCTGAAGTGGACTACGACTCCAGGTCCACGATCCTTTATCATCTCATTTTTAAAGGGAGCGACCTAGGGTCAGTCGAGATAGCTACAACGCGTCCCGAGCTCTTAGGTGCCTGCGTTGCTGTTGCGGTGAACCCAAGTGATGAACGCTATGTCCGCTTAATCGGCAGGAAAGTGCGAACACCCCTCTATGAAGAGGAGGTTGACGTTATTGGCGACGAAGCGGTCGATCCCACATTTGGCACGGGCGCAGTGATGATTTGCACGTTTGGCGACAAGCAAGACGTGCGATGGTGGAAAAAGCACAATCTACCGCTCAAAAAAGTAATTGGCAAAGATGGCCGGGTGACGGACAAGAGGTACTACGGCGTAACCATCGGGGAGGCAAAAGAGCGCATCATCGGAGATTTGTTAGACAATAAGCTCGTGCAAAAACAGGAACGCATAGAGCAGAACGTAGGGTTTCACGATAGATGCAAAACCCCGATTGAAATTCTTTCTGAGAGCCAGTGGTTTGTAAAGATTAACAAGGACGCTATACTCGCTCGAGCGGCCGAGATTGAGTGGATTCCGTCGTACGCATTTCATCGCTTGAAGAATTGGACTGAGAGCGTCGAATGGGACTGGTGTATCTCTCGCCAGCGCGTTTTCGCTACACCAATTCCGGTTTGGTACTGTGACGGATGCGGACAGGTCATGGTTGCTGAAGAACGCTGGCTGCCTTTGGATCCTACTGAAGAAGCGCCGAGACGTCCGTGCGAGTGCGGCTCATCGAGTTTTACGCCTGAATATGACGTTCTGGACACGTGGATGGATTCATCGATCTCTGCTCTGAATGCGGCAGGCTGGCCTGATGCCAAGTACGTGCAGCAGTTTCCCACACAATTGCGGCCGCAAGGTCATGACATCATTAGGACGTGGGCGTTTTATTCTATACTGCGGTCAGACGCTCTCGCCGGAAGCAGGCCCTGGGAACGCGTCATAGTCAATGGAATGGTACTCGGAGAAGACAACCAGAAAATGAGCAAGTCGCTCGGGAATATTATCGCTCCAGAGAGCGTTATCGAGCAGTTCGGAACGGACGCGGTGCGACAATGGGCGGCAATAGGGGGTTCAGTTGGATCCGACGTTCCATATAACACAAAAGACTTGACGGCTTCTTCAAGGTTTTTGACCAAGCTGTGGAATGTCTTTAGGTTCGCCATGTTACATCTCACCGAAGGAGTACAGCCGGTCACTTATGGACTTCAAAATCCGAGCGAGATATGGTTAATCTATAATCTTGTTGATTTGGTGGAATCTGTCACCTCTAGTATGGACCGTTTTGCCTTTGATGAGGCCCTTAAAGATATTCGATCTTTTGTTTGGAACACGTTGGCTGACCACTACGTTGAAGCCGTCAAAGGGAGGCTCTACGAACGGGACGCGTACAGCCTTGCCGCTTTGTATCTCGCGCTTGATACGATTGTCAAGCTGCTAGCGCCTTTTTGCCCGTTCTTTGCGGAGGAGCTGTTTTCGCACATAAACCCTGGTGCTGAAAGCGTCCATTTGCACGCGTGGCCTGCGCTTTTCCTAAGACCACTAGGCGTGACTGCTCCCGAACCGACAGCAACCTTTGGCGACGTCCAGCAGATCACCGTTGCGGCATCTCAAGCAGAAGCCCAAGAAGCACGGCGCATAGGTGAGCTAGTCAAAGAAATCATTGCCAGCGTAAGGCGATACAAATCTGAGCAACGGATCGCGTTGAACGCTCGAATCGAGGGGGTCTGTGTCTATGTGAACCGTGATATGTCTTACGGAGCGCCTGATATCAGCAACGCCCTCAATGCTGGTATTGAGTACAAGCGAGGCAGGCCAGAGATTCACGAGCGTGTCACTGAAGTTCGGCCAAATCTTGGCTCGCTGGGCCCACGTTTTAAGTCTGAAGCAAAACGTATGGCAGAGCTAATAAAGAGTATCCCTGTTGAGGAAATCGCCGATCAAATCGGGAAAGGTTCAGTGACGATTGACGGCCATGTATTTGCGCCGACTGATTTCATTGTCAAAAAGGAGCTGTTCGCAGAAGGCATGGCAGTCGACGTCATTGAGCTGAGCGAAGGAACAATTCTTGTCAAACGCACGTAGCGCCAGTCACCATCCTTCGGCGACAAGTTCGTACTTTTTGAGGCACGTGAGTACCTCGTCGTCAGTTAGATCGGAGAACCGTTCATAGAAGCTTGCCACAGCAAACCACGGCCGGTTACTCGTGAGTGGACAAATGTATTCGTCGACCTGCGATTTAACGAGCATTTCGGCGCCCTTCGAAGCAACGGGCGCCGCCAAAATCACCCGTTTTGGCTGGCGTTTTTTAACATATGCGATAGCAGCTAGGGCCGTATATCCCGTTGCTAAGCCGTCGTCAACTACTATCGCTATGCGATCAGTTAACTCAGGGAAGGACTTGTCGCCTCTATATGTTCTTTCGCGGCGTTTAACCTCCTCGAGCACGTGTGCTGCGATTTCATCGATTTCGGCGTCCGTCAGTCCGACGTAGCTAATGAGATCGTCGTTTAGGAATTTAGATCCGTCGGCAGTGATGGCCCCGAAGCCAGCTTCAATGTTCGTCGGAATTGGCAGTTTTCGCGGTACGACTAAATCTAGTGGAGCGCGCAGACGCACTGCTATAGGGAACGCTACTTCAACGCCTCCGCGCGGAATTGCTAAAACCACGGCGGCTTGACCTTCATATCGTGCCAACAAGTCAGCTAGTGCGTGTCCTGCTTGTATACGGTCCTTATACATACACTTCACTGCGCGTTGTACGTTTTTATAATTATATACTGGAATGTGGAATTTGCATCATCGCGGAGCTTGCGCTCAGCAACGCGTCTGCTGCGCAAACTATATAAGATACTAAAATACATTAAAGTATAGATATTAGCATTAGAGTATAATAAAATACATTGTGATAAGCATGAGCGACGTAAAAATTCTATTAGATGAAGATGAGATGCCGAGAAGCTGGTACAACATTCAAGCTGATCTACCGGCAAAGCTGCCGCCCCCGCTAAACCCTCGCACTCAAGAGCCTGCGACACTTGACGATATGCTCGCATTGTTTTCGAGCTCATTAGTTAAGCAAGAAGTGGCCACAAGCCGCTATATCGATATACCGGACGAGATCTTGGAGGCGTATTTCAGACTCGGACGGCCGACCCCGTTATATCGGGCCAAGAGGCTTGAAGACTATTTGAAAACGCCTGCCCGAATCTATTATAAGAGGGAGGACGTGTCGTTTGCTGGATCGCACAAGCCTAACACGGCCATTGCCCAGGCGTACTACAATAAGATTGACGGCAGCGAGGGTCTCGTGACGGAGACCGGTGCCGGGCAGTGGGGCACCGCGTTGGCGCTCGCGTGTTCAATGTTTGACCTTTCGTGCAAGGTGTTTATGGTCAGGGTGAGCTACGACCAGAAGCCATCAAGAAAAACGCTCATGCGACTCTATGGGGCCGAAGTCATTCCTTCGCCGTCAACTCTAACCCAAAGCGGACGACAAGCACTTGCCGAAGATCCTGATCATCCTGGTTCTCTTGGGCTTGCCATAAGTGAGGCAGCTGAAACGAGTTTGGCCTCTGCACAGACCAAGTACTCGCTGGGGTCGGTACTGGAACACGTTCTGCTTCATCAGACCATTATCGGGGAAGAGACGGTTGCCCAGCTCAAGAAGGCAGACGAAAACCCTGACATCATGATCGGGTGCGTTGGTGGCGGTTCGAACTTTTCCGGATTTGCATATCCGCTTCTTGGAGAGCACATCAGAAATGGAAATGGCACGCGATTCATAGGGGTGGAGCCGACAAGTTGCCCGACGCTTACAAAGGGCGAGTACAAGTACGACCTCGGTGACGTGGCTGGTTTCGCGCCGATGGTTAAAATGTATACGTTAGGACACGATTTCGTTCCATCGCCCATACACGCCGGCGGGCTTCGTTATCACGGCGACGCACAAAGCCTAAGCTTCTTAAAGAACCTCGGCTACGTCGACGCCGTGTCCTATGAGCAGCTTCAAACGTTTGAGGCAGGCGCACTCTTCACCCAGACCGAAGGCATTTGTCCGGCTCCAGAAACGAGTCACGCTATCAAGGCAGCAATAGACGAAGCCATCAAATGCAAGCAGACCGGCGAGGCTAAGGTAATCGTGTTTAACTTCAGCGGTCACGGACTCTTGGACCTAGCTGGATATGAAAAATTCCTCAATAACGAGCTGAACGGAAACGGGGGTAGTTCTTGAACCGATCGCGCTTCGATTCGAGCGGGAACGCCACGACCCCACTTTCAACAGAAGAGATAACGGGCGCAACAAAGATGTGATAGGGCCGATTTGACGGTGGAAACGACTCTAATTCGCTTCAGTCCTCTTTCCACTGCTCCTGAATTTCGGGGTTGTTCGTATAACCCTTGGTCTTTCTTTTGAAGACCTTGTCACGTCCTTCCATATAAAAGGCCTCTTCGGTAGTTATCTCATCATCTTCGACAAGCTCTTCTCGACCCTCAGGCGTGTAGACGCCCTCACCAGCAGCGATTTCCTTGTTAACGACCTCTTTGTCGTATTGATATCCGTAGTCCGGTTCTTTTCCCCACGGGTCGTGATCGATCTCTTCAACCACTGCTCCGTCGTGTTCTTCGGTCGCCTCGTCTATTTTGAGCTCGAGTGAGCCGTCATAGATTTCTCTGTCCTCTTTTTGATCGTCCGCTTCGACGACTCCTTGGTCCTTCGGTTTAACGCGTTTTATGTCATTTTTTTCATCGACCAAGGAATCTGATTGCTGATCGTCTCGATCTGTTGGTTTTTCGCCGCTATGTTCGCGTGGCATAGTTATCCTAAGTAAGATTTACTTCAAAGTTGATAAATAGTTGCAGCATTTGCGTGCGCAATTCACCATCTTGTGTCTTCCGCCGCTGCTTGTCAAGGGGGGCGGTATAATGTGCCTGATCGGCGATCTGAAAATCCTACATTTGTTCGATCCATTCGCTGAATAGGGCGTATTGCGAGCATAGATCTAAGACGCCGCTGTCAAGAGGATCTTTGAAGTAGAGTGCGAGCCTGTCGACTAACCCGCTTATACCTTTTCGCTTAGATAGCTCCATGAAGCGGATGAGATCGATAACGAGGGGTGCTGCGAGCACGCTGTCACACCCTTGCCACGTGAACTGCATGTTCATTCGATGGTCTAAAAAGCCTTTGAACGAGATGAAGTCCCAGGCAACTTTATGGTCGGAAAGAGGCGGAAAATAGTCAATGCGACTGCCTAAATGCGGTTCATAGCCTAGCATCTTCGGCACGACGCTCGTCTTCGTGATCAGCTTTGACTGCTTGTTATCGGGGTGCTGCAGTATACGTCCGTCCAAGTTTCCGAGGATATTGCTTCCGTACCACCCGTCGATTCTCAGATGGCGATGCTTGAACATAGGCACCAGTGCGGTTTTGACGAGGGTCTCTCCGGTTTTCCCGTCTTTTCCGCAGTGCGGTACGCCTCGCTTTTTTGCCAATTCCTTTATTGCCGGAATATCGTTGCCCATCGATGGCGTGAAATTTATATATGGCATTCCATTCTTGATGGCACAATACGCGTAGATTGCACTCGCCGGAATCTTATTTGAGTTCGTTTCGATGGCCGTTTCAAAACTCTCGAGAGTGGCATACTCAGGTTGCGGTGCGAAGTAAGGTTCAGTTGAGGCCAAGTTTACAACGACACAGTCTTCGCTTCCGGCGTAGTGTCGAAGATCGTTAGATACTTGATTCGCCGCTTCGCTCAGCGTTTGCTCGTCGTTATCACATAGCGCAGATATTGCATTTCCGCAGTTGTTGACAATGCCGCAGCTCACTGGGATAGACTCAATCTCCTCTCTCAATTTCACCAGCTGCGTCGTGTCAAACGTATTGTTCTCGCTCACGTTTTGGTAAGCTGCTTCGTACAGCGTGACGTTTCGGATGTCATGGCCACCAAATCCGATGTCTTCAAGTCGCACAAGATTTAGTCGGGAGAAACTCTCATCCTCAGAAGGTATGCCGTTGGCGGCGCTTAAACCCCGCTTAATAGCGAGAACGCCGACAAGTGTCGTTGTAGCGACAGCGCCCTTTATCCCGATGAACCATACCTTCATCTTAGTCGAATCTGCCCTCAATCTATAAAAAATCTTGTAAAAAACAACGTAGGAAGATCAATTGCGATATTTCGCGGTTTCTGCGTCGCTTACCGCAGTCGCGAATACGTGCTGGTGGCGCGCGTCCTAAAAAAAGGTAACAGTGGAGATACTTTGCCTGCTTAGTAGATAAGCGCCAACCGTATCAACTTAGCTTTCTTTCTTCTTCTTTTCTTCAGAAACAAAGACGTGTTCGGGTTTTTTCTCTTCTGGCTCGCAGATGCCTTCGGTATCAGGGCCGAGGTCGCACACTTCGAGTTTCTTGATCTTGTCCATGTCTTGTTCGTGCTCGTAGTTTGCGTTGTAGGCGTCGGTATCAGGGGCATTAAGAGTTCCCGACTTCATGTCTTTCTTAAACTTGTACTCTTCTTTTTTCTCTTCGGCCATCGAGTATCACCACTTTTACATTAGTGCGGGTTCTATTAATCAGTATCGGTTAAGCCGCAAGCTTCACATCGGAGCCAATTCGTTTCCGAGCTGCCTAAAGGATTCGCAGCGTAATGCTCCTTTCATTTCTATCTGTCAATATTTCAATGGCCGTGCATAGCGCGATTAATGACGCAAATTTTCGCGTTTTAGCTCAGCGAGGCATAAGTTTTAGCGCGTGCAAAAGAAACGTATCTTAGGAGATGATTCAATATTAAGTCCCAAACCTTTGAGAGTCAACTTTGTAAGTTCGTTTCCCCCCCGGGAATGCGGGATAGCCACGTTCACGCACGATCTTGCGGCAAACATCTCTAGCATTGCTGACAACGTAACGTGGAGCGTTAGCGTAGTTCAAGAGTGCAAGAAGCTTTTTTTAAGTAACGCGTCTCTCCGAGCCCAAGCGGCGCAGCTGAGCAAAAAAGAGTTTGTCCTGAGCAAGCGCTTTGCCTCCAAAACGTTTAACGTCATCAAAGACTGCAATGCTGACAGTTACGTGGCAGCTGCTAATAAGATAAACAACTCAAAAATTGATGTTGTTAATATTCAACACGAGTTTGGACTTTACAGAGGCGACTTCGGCAGCTATATTTTGGAATTCATGCGACGGGTAAGAAAACCGATAGTCACTACTCTGCACACGGTCTTGCCAAATCCACCGCCTGGAATGAGGAACGTCGTTAAAGACATTTACGCGCTCTCAGATAGGGTTGTCGTGTCAGCGAACGCAGGAATTGAGCTGCTAAAAAACACGTATGGCTTGGACAGGAAAAAGCTTACGCTCATTCCGCACGGGGTGCCAGCGGTGCCTTTTGTTTACACAACGTTGCCAAAAAAGCGTTTGCGCTTGTCGGGAAAGTTCGTTATCGCCAGCTACGGTCTAATTAATCCAGACAAGGGGATTGAAAATGTTATTGAGGCTTTGCCGTCAGTCATTGAGGCAAATCAAAACCAGGACATAACCTACATGGTTGTCGGAGAGCCCCATCCCGCTCTCGACCAAAAAGTGCGGCAGAGATACAGGGAAAAGCTTGACAGCCTCGTAAAGAGGCTTGGACTTGCACGCAACGTCGTGTTTGTGGAGCGCTACCTATCAAATAGAGAGATGATCGCGCACTTTTTAGCAACTGACATATGTGCCGTGACGAACATGAATCCCAATCAAATATCAAGCGGCGTTCTGTCCCAAGCAATTGGTTGCGGTAAGAGCATAGTAGCGACGGAGTTTGCACACGCAGTAGAAGCCTTGTCAAACGGAAGAGGCTTGTTGGTGAAGTTTGGCTGTCCAGAGGATATCGCTGAAAAAATCAACCTTTTGGTCTCCGACAGCAGACTTCGAAACGCGACAAGTCGACGGGTGTACGAATACGCGCAGTCCATCACTTGGGACAGAATCGGACGCAGGTACTTGGATGTCTTCTCTCAAGTGAGAGAGCCCATTCAACCTCAAGCGTCCACGTCGGTATCGGTTCTTGCTCAGCCGCGTTGGTCGTAGCACATTGAGCTAGTCGTGTGACTCAGCAAAAGCTGAAGATTTAGGATCCGTTCGACAGAACAGCTAGATACTGCAGTTTGTCTTCTCAGTTGTTCGGTCGTTAGCGCACTGGCTTGTTAGCTTTGCTCCCTTACATTAGCTTAAGTTTGGCCAATGCTTCAAATGACTCCACGCACACCGTGGTCACGTCAGTAAGCGCTTCGCTGAAACACATTCTTGCTTCGTCGTACTCCTTGAGCGTGATTCGTCCGACTGCTTCTGTCAGTTTGCGTGCGGTTCGTGAAAAGACGACTTTCGAACCGAGCACGTTCTGCGCGAGCTTTATTTCCATCATAAGTGAATTTAAATAAGCCTCTACAATTCTCAGACCGCCAATGAATTGATCATCTTTCAACCCAACAAGCTGTTCGAGCAGTTGATTTGCTATTGATACTTCAGACTTTAGTTTCTCTCCATATTCGAATTTTCGTATCAGGTCTTTAGGATCAGCCATGCGTTGCACCGTACTGCACTATGTGGCCCGGGCTACATATATTTGATTCAAAAAACGTGATTTGACGGCTTATAGGCGTACCTTGCGGAATTCTGGACTTTGTCTGATTGCAGCGAATAATTCGCGCAGTCTTTTGCTAGAAGCAGCACGAGATAGCTCACATTTCTATGAGCGCTTTTTTATGAGACAATTTGCGTGCTACGTGGACGCCATCACTTGGCGTGTTTATTGAATTCGGTGTTGCGCTCGAACTGCCACGCGATGTTGAACAGCAGCGCTTCTTTAAGTCGATCACCAATGATTTGCATGCCAATAGGCAAACGTCCTTTTCGCCCACAGGGAACGGAAAGCGCTGGTAAGTTCGCAAGATTGACCGGAACGGTGTTAATATCCACCTTGTATAATGATAGGGGGTCCTCGATTTTCTCTCCGATCTTAAATGCAACGTAGGGCATCGTTGGTGCGATAAGCGCATCGTATTGCTGAAAAGCTTTCTGAAAGTCGGCGCTAATAAGCGTCCGCGCCTTAAGCGCTTTTAGGTAGTACTTGTCATAGTATCCCGCCGAGAGCGCGTACGTCCCGAGAAGCACGCGTCTTTTGACCTCTCTTCCAAATCCAGACGCTCTATTCTCTGAAAAGGTCCGATGCCAATCGTGATCTCTTTGAACTCGGTGTCCATAGATGATCCCACAGTACCGGGCAAGGTTGGAGGAGGCTTCCGACATCGCCTGGATGTAGTAGGCTGAAAGCGCATATTTAAGGCTGGGCATCGATGTCTCTGCAACGCGCGCACCTAAATCCTCAAGCACATCTATCGCGTCCCTCGTCGCGTTTTCGACGGCCGGATCGACCCCTTCGCCAAAAAAATCTAGTGGTACGCCAATCTTCAAACCAGTTATGTCGTCTGCTAGCGAGGAGGCGCAGCGCGGCACTGGTATGTCGAGCGAAGTGCTATCTGAGGGATCGTGGCCGGCAATAATCTCAAACAACACGGCGCACGCTTTCACAGTTCGTGCAATAGGGCCTATCTGCTCCATTGAGTTACCGTACGAAACGAGTCCACTTCGTGACACTCTACCATATGTCGGCTTCAACCCGACCACCCCGCAGAACGACGCGGGACATCGAATCGAACCGCCCGTATCAGAACCCAACGCAATATCAGCCTCTTGCGCAGCAACGGAAGCTGCGCTGCCCCCAGAGGAGCCTCCCGGCACGCGGTTAAGATCCCAAGGATTCTTGCACGGCCCGAAGAAGCTCGTCTCTGTTGACGCGCCCATCGAAAACTCGTCCATGTTAGTTTTTCCAATTAAAACAGCACCTTCTTCGCGAAGTCTCCGAATAACGAATGCGTCGTACGGCGGGACGTAATGTTCGAGCATCTTCGAAGCGCACGTGGTTCGCAGCCCTTTGGTTGAAATGGCGTCCTTAATCCCGACCGGAATGCCAGCGAGTCGCCCGTCGAGTTCGCCTGTATCAACTTTTGCAGCTTGTCGACGCGCGCCTTCGTAATCAACCGTTATGAACGCGTTTAGGTCACTGCATTCGATTGTCTCGAGCGTTTCTTCGATGTGTTCTCTATGACTCATAGTATCCGTGGGCCCCTGAAATAGCCGCTATCGACTCGCGGTGCGTTCGAGAGAGCTTCTTGCTGCGATAAGCTTGGCGTGACTTCATCTGCGCGCAACACATTGCGCTCTTCTTGCCCGATCAGCTCCGCTTCAATGTCTTCGAGCTCTTCAAAATATTCAAGTATAGAATTGAACTGAACGGTAAACTCTTGCAGATCTTCGTCGTCAAGCTCGATGCAAGCGAGTCGTGCTATACGTTCAACATCGGTTTTGGTTATCATTCTGCCACCGCTATATCGTGTTTTTCGGCAATTGATCGTAGATAAAGCCGTAATGCGCCCCTTCTATTTGTTGAAGGTAGGTTTTTTTTGCGCGCTAGTCTCTGCAACGTTGCACTGATCCCTGTGCCGTACTGTATCGCTTTTTTCTGCTGGTAAGCTAGTTCGCGCGGCATCACTTGTTCGGCCACCTTCCGTAGCACGTATTTGTTGATCCCGTTGTGGAGTTTCCAAGCGCCGTCAATCGCCAATCCAAAAAAGACTACCCTCGGATCCAGATACGGTAGGACGACGTCTAACGAGTGCGATGCTGCCGCTAAGTTGTCTCGTTCAAGGTTATCTCTTGCTATGTTAAGTACATCAATTTCGAGTGCGCTACGCAGAGTTTCGCTGGTTGTCGAGGGCAGGCTTGCATATTTGGAATAACCTGCGAAGAGTTCATCGGCTCCCTGTCCAGTCAAAATAGCCGTAAATCCCGCCGCTTCTGCTTGCTCAGAGAGGGCGTACAACGGCAGAGCGATAGCGATATCAAGGGGGCTGCAACTCTCAATAGCTTCAATAACACGGGGTATCAGCATTTCGACGTCACTAGCGTCCAGCGCAATGGTTTGAAGATCCACGTGTAGCAAACGTGCCGCGGTTTGCGCGCTGTTCAGATCGTGCGATCCAGACAATCCTACTGCATAGTATTGGTTGTTCGCGGGGTCCGCCATCAACTTGCACAGCAAAGAACTGTCGACTCCCCCCGAGAACGCAACGCTCATTTGTTCGTGAGCCATTTCATTCAAAACACATTCGAGCACGTTGCGAAGGCCGGTCACTGCTTGCGATTCGTCGTCGAACGCGAGGTCCTCGTGGGATAGTTCAGGGGTTTTTTTCGTGCTGACATCGATCTCTCGCTGTTCGCGTATTACCACCTCAGTCCTTGGATTAACCCGGTGCGCGCGTTCAATTCCAACCGACCAGAGTGCCTTCCGTTCGGAGGCGAACGCGCACAGCGAACCCGCATCGTTTACTCCGTAGAACAGCGGTCGTGACCCTATACAGTCCCTGTCCAATAGCAAAACGTGCGAGCTAACAATACGCGCTCGGGCGTAGCCTGCGTAGTAGCTGTCTGAAGCTGTGATAGCCGAACCAGGGCGGCTTGACGCTTCGCTGAGTGTTGCATGGCCAAGAGCGCTTACAGCGTACGCCGTGCCATCTGTTAGCTTTCCGCGGAAAGAGCGCCGCACGCATCCCCGGTGCTTGAGGATCTCGCACATCTTCGGCACGGCTTCGAAGGCGCGTGCTCCCACAGCTCCGACTATTCCCGACACTAGTTCTGCCTCAGAAGCGTCACGACGCGTTCCACTTGCTGAATAGCGGTTCCGATGTAATTCTCAGGACGGACCATCCACTCAAGTTGGTCTTTGGAAAAATGTTCTGCGATGAGTGGTTCTTTGAGTAGCGCGTCTGAAAGGGCGTCTCCACGTTCGTAGGCCTTCATCGTTGCCGTTCGTATGATTTCGTGAGCACGTTGACGTCCGATTTTCCGAGCAAGCTGCATCATCACTGCCTCGCTCATGTTTAGTCCTTTCATGAGATTGAGGTTCTGCTTAATGCGCTCTTCATTGAACTCCAAGTTGCCCAAGACGTTGATAGAGAGTGTGATAATATGGTCTGTCAGTATAGTTGCTTCAGGAAAGATGATCCGCTCACTGGAAGAGTTTGTCAAATCTCGTTCGTCCCACAGCGTATTGTTTTCTAATGAAGGCAGAACGAACGATCGCACGACGCGTGCTAGGCCACAGATTTGTTCCGACTTAATTGGATTTCGCTTGTGCGGCATCGTTGAGGACCCAACCTGTGCTTTCCCGAAACCTTCTGATAGTTCGGCTATCTCACTTCTTTGGAGCGTTCTGATCTCGGTAAATATCTTCTCGAGAGAAGTTGCGATGTTAGCGAGCAGCATCGTGTATTCCGCGTGGCGATCCCGTTGTATGACTTGCGTGGATACTTCCACTGACGCTAGCCCGAGCAACTCTAGTGTCCGTGCTTGAATCTCTATTCCCTGTTTGCCAAAAGCTGCTTGAGTGCCTACGGCTCCTGTCATTTGTCCGACTTCGATCCGCTTGCGCGCTTCTGAAAGCCGATGCGAATGTCGATCGATTTCCATCGCCCAAACAGCAAATCGCATGCCGTAGGTTGTTGGCACGGCTATTTGCCCGTGCGTTCTTGCTGCACACACTCGACCTTTGTTTTCGTCAGCAAGGTTCGCCAAAACGTTTTTGAGTCGATTGAGTTTTGACGCGAGGATTCTAAAAGAATCACGCAGCTGCAGGGCCAGCGCGGTGTCGATGATGTCGTTTGACGTCGCTCCGAAGTGCACGCAGTCACTTTCAGCGCTAAACTGTTCTGAAATCGCTTTAACGACGGCCATCAGGTCGTGACGGATTTCGGCCTCAATTTCTGCCACCCGCTCAAGTGTCACCTTGCTCGCCGCCTTTTCAATTTCGTCAGCCGATTTTCGAGGGATAAGCCCGAGGTCAGCTTCGGCCTTGGCAAGTGCCACTTCTACCTCAAGCAAGTAGTGGAGCTTACGCTCCTCGCTCCATATCGCTTTCATCTCGCTCGTGCCGTAGCGAGATTCTATCGGATGAACTGACATTTTTCGCCCTTGCGTTTTCGACAGTCGCTTTTCGTGCTACTGCTTTAACCTTTTGTCGTAAAGAATTACCGTGACGTATCTCGAGTATGTCGACCTGCAAGTGCTCGTTCCCACCTGTCACGACGCTGCTAGGATTATGTCATTGCGAGGTTCATGCGCCAAACTTCGTACCTTTGCCCAGCAGATCCGTCAGCACGGGCATCATGTCACGCCCGCAAATCCGATTCATGCCTCCACCGGCGGCAATATACTCGCTAAATGCGTTGGTCTGATCAGCTCGAACCCCTTTTCCGCGTATGAGGAACGGAACAGGGTCACCAGAGTGCTCCCTCAGGCTCACAGGAGTCGTGTGATCTGCCGTAATTACGACAAGCGTCGATTCATCGATGGCCAAATTTGATAGCGCCGAATCCACTCGCGTCAGAAAGCGCGTTTTCGCATTGAAATCGCCGTCGTGACCGGCTTCATCCGCGCCTTTTATGTTGAGGAGCACAAACGCGTGTTGTTTCAGTGCCTTGTTGACGTTCTTTACTTTCTCTTCGATATTTGAGTCAACGTGTCCTGTCGCACCTTTAGTCGGAATGTATCTCATCCCGGTCAGCTTGCCTATCCCGATCACTAATGCTGTCGCTGCGATCACTGCGGCATTCAGTCCCGTCCGTCGTTCAAACGGGACAAGATGCGGAACCGAGCCCACCCCACGAAGCAGCACTGCGTTCGCCGGAAGCTGATTCGCAAGCGTACGCTCTCTGTTTACCGGATGATCGCCTAGAATTGAACACACCTGACGCGTAAAATCATTGACGATGTTTGCAGTTCTGCGTGATGAGGCGCTATTGGCCTTCGGCTTCGAATGCAACATCGCTCCTATGTGCTGGGGATCGGTTTGAGTTATGCTTGGACTGAGGTCTGCTCCTCGCAGCACAAGGACCGCCCTATGCCCCGCAGACTCTTTGAACAAGAACTCACAATCGAGGTGAAGTTGCTCTCTGATTGCGTCAGATAACTCGTGAGTGTCGTCAATACGACCAGCGCGTCGGTCGATGACCACGCCGTCTTTGACCGTGGCAAAGTTGCAGCGAAACGCGATGTCGCCTGGTCGTACGTCAATACCAACGCCGGCTGCTTCGAATGGCCCGCGCCCCGTGTAAACCTCTTTTAGCGTATAACCTAACAACGATAGATGTGCCGTGTCAGAGCCAGGAGGCGTCCCTGGCGCTATGACGTCCATGATTCCCAAAATTCCTTCTTCCGCTAATTGATCGAAGAAAGGAATATTGGCGGCCATCAGCGGCGTCGTTGTGTCAACCGCGGGACGGTCAGCCGCACCATCGAGAACGACAAACAGAATCTTTTTGGCTACGCACATGTCGCAAAAATTCGCTGCCAAGTATCTAAAAAACGGTGTGTTTATGGTTCAGCCAATATCTTCGTCTTACTGATTTCGACGCGGCGCAGCGGGTAAATAACCTTGGATTTTTTATAAATGTCACTCGCAAGCTTTCCGAGAACGACTTCGTGGATGAATTGCTCATAATGCAGCTCATTTCCACGTTCACGTATGATGCCGTTCATGATATCCCGGATCGCTTTGATTTGAGAAGACCCAGCGCGTTTTATGGTCAGAGATATCGGCTTGAGGTGAATTTTGTAGCCGTCTTTTGTCGTAACGACAATGTTTGATTCTACGAGACTCGTTCGCCGTTTTACCAAGCTTCTTAAGTAATCGCGCGTAAGCTCGTGTCCTGTGAATTTGGTATGTGCAGAATCGCCACTGACCTCGTTGACCTTGAAATGCATTTTCACGTTCTGCTTACCGAGATCGTTCGTCAGTTCACCGAGAGTAGTATCTATAATCCTGCCGACCAGTTTGGAAGGATCGTCAGTGGGCGTAGTCCCTATGGTCGCGCTACCGAAGATCTCGGGGGTCGTTACGTCGTACCATTTCTTTGCTTTCCAGCCTTCAGCTTTTTTCCTTATCTGTCTTCTCGCCATCAAAAAACTCCTTTTACAAGCCTAAAACACACTCAACACCTTTAACTGCGTTCTGAGTCAGCGCACGTTGCGATTCTGCTTTGAAAGCTTACACGTATATAAATAATCATGCCATATAACACTTTTTCACAGGAACTTAATCCCTTCGGGCAGCTTTGCAATAAGCTTTGCGAATTTCGGAGGCCAGAATTCAATATCTAAACCTTTCTGTGCAAAAAAGGCGGCAGCCCACCTTTCCAATCCTATACCTGAGCACCCTGACCACAATTCTCCTTTTTGAGTTTTTACGTTAAAACCGCGGGGATACTTATCACCGTTTACGCTTACATTTTGAAACTCAAGCCATTCGCTCTCTGTTCGTTCACCGCGATACGGCAGATACGCCTCGTAGTCTACGGTGCCGACCGAACGATCACTGGAAGTGTCGATTAGCCCTTCTTGAGCCATAAACCAGGGCGTAACGCGTGCTATTCTCCATTCGAGATCTAAGATGTCGTTGAAAATGTGCGCGTAGCGCTTTTCAAGTTCCTGGGCTTCTTTGTTGACTTGATCGGGGTCGCCGACCCAGACGATTTCAATTCGGTGAAACTCGTCAACTCGTTCTATACCGTGTATACCACCGCTTTCGTAGCGATGTGACGTGCCCGATCGATCGAACACCTTCACCGGAAGCGACTGCGAAGAGATCGTCTCGCCTTGCATAAACGGCCAAAACGAGGGGCATTGCGCATAGCACATCCCGCCAAGAGGGTCATCGATCTTTTGCCTGATCAGCTCTAAGGGAATCTCGTTAGTCACTTTGTAATAGTCGGTCACCTCTTCCCAGTATTCCGGATCGCGCGTTTTGGGACTGGAAACGTAGTAGATTTCTGGATAGACACCGCGGGCGTGCCCTGACCGTTTCCAGACGTCCCACGGGACCATTTTAGGAAATATCATCTCTGAATAGCAGAGCCTTTCTAGTATCTCCTTCTCGATGATTCTCTGAAACGTGCTGAAGACCTTCGTGACTTGAGGGCCGAAAATCCATTGTCCGCGACTCACTCCGTGCTTAATCCATCGGCGCCCGTTTAATTCCTCAGTCGGATCGCGGCGAAAGTGGACCTTTTTTTGCGGGCTTTCCCAGACCAGCTCCCAATTCTCAAGCTTTGTTCCGTACAGTCGTTGTTTGATCTTCTCCTCAACAAGATTCACGATTCGGTCTGGAATCTTCTTCTCGACGTCTTGTTCGCTAACCGCAAGCTGCAGCGTAAGCAGTTTTTCGTCGTACGATATCTGCTTCACAAACGGGAGTCTGACCTGCACTGGTGTTTCGGCCTCCATCTTTATCGTGAACTCGTTGATCTCATAGCCTCTGATCCCGATCCGATATTTTGCCCCTATAGTCATTCCTAGCGCTTTTCGAAAGCGCAGAAGCGCTTCGTGCGCGCGTGTATATCTGCCGCTGACGATTCGGACGTAAAGCTCATTGGCATGTGTGTGCCATTCAATTATTCTTCCCGCTTCCTTGACAGAGCTACGTGGCACGCCTTTTATGAAGAGGACGTTGTTGGCATCGTCAATTGCTTTTTGCAGTTCGACATCTGCTTCTTGTGGGAGATTGTCACTGAACTTCAGGTGAGCTGTTAAATCAAACTCCATGTTGTGCACCTTACAAATCGTCTTAAAAGAGCGGTAGGTTACATCTCAGGTGACTTGTGTTTGTCATGCTAACGCTTTGTGAGTGCTACGATCGACTGCAATCTAGCACGGCGGATCAGTTCGGGCCGACCGGCTCTGTAGTCCGAGTATGAATTGCCAGGTTCTTAACTGTAGTGTTTTGACGTAGGGGGCCCCTTCATTGACAACTCCTTTGCACCAGTTGTCTGATCGTCGAGCATTTTTTGACAAGATGCAGAGCAATTGAAAAGCCGTAAAAAAGCACCCGTCGTTTGGCTAGGCGCCGCTTCAAAAGGTGAGTTAATGTAATTGACTATCGGCGTGAACCAGCCTTGCAGTAAGCTGTTTGCTGACAATCGCTTAAAAAAGTTTATATTGTTGTCAAGCTTACAAGCGTTAATTGTTTATAAGCGGACATATGATTGTTAATATTTGCTGGAGGTCATTATTCTGCGAGATCTATTCTCTAAGCAGTTAATCGAGTCCGAGCTACGAAATCCCACCGAGGACTTTAATTTAGAGAAGCAAAAAATTGAGTACCGAAAAGAACTCCTCACCAGCCGCGCGTGTCGGATCAATGTCAAGCGATCCGAGAGAAAGAAGCAGGCACAAACCGGTATGGGGTATTCTGAGTTAATTGAGCTATCCACAAAGAACTGTTACTTCTGTCCCACTAACATAAAGACAGCAACGCCAATGTTCCCTTCGAGTCTAGTGCCTGAAGGCAGGATCAAGCTAGGCGAAACGACGGTCTTTCCAAATTTGTTTCCTTTTGCGAAGTATCACGCGGTCGCGACGGTGTCAAGACAGCATTTCTTGGGGATTGACGAGTTTACGTTGAAGCAGATACAAGATACGATCAAAGCAAGCATACAGTACTTCCGCGCGGTTGCATTAAGCGACAAGAAAGCCGTGTATCCAAACTTCAGTTGGAATTTCTTGCCGCCAGCAGGTGCAAGCGTCGTTCATCCGCACGTCCAACTCACCGTAGATGAGCAGCCGACGAACCTCGCTTGGCTATACTTGTCAGCCTGCAAGAGTTACTTCAAGAAAAACAAGGAAAATTATTGGAAGCGCCTGCTCGAAATTGAGGAAAAAGAAGGGGATCGGTTTCTGGGAAAGATTGGAGGCGTCTCGTGGATTACTAGTTACGTACCCCTTGGCAACGACGAAATCTGCGGGGTATTTAACGATGTCTCGTCGTTGTACGAGCTTGAGGATACTAGCATTTCTGACTTAAGCAAGGGACTTAAACGGGTTTTTACCGCCTATTCTCTGTATGGGGTTCACAGTTTTAACCTGAGCACGTTCTCGGCTTCGAGGAGGGACGAGAGCTTCAGACTCGTCGTGAGGATCATCGCACGGCCATACCCGCAGAGCTATTACAATAACGACGCGGGTTTCATGGAAAGACTTCACGAAGAGGTAATCGTTGAGTCTATGCCGGAAAAAATCGCGTCCGACTTGAAAGAGTACTTCGGGTAGCTCAGTCTTCAGACATCAGGACCATATCGTCTAGGGACTTTAAGCCGAGCTTTTCAGATGATTTGACGATGCCGAGCTCGCCTTCTATGAAAAAAGCAGGTATCTCTTCTGCGCCGCGTTTGTAGGCAAGATACGCCCGGTGATGCCCGTCGATGATATGGTAAAAGCGGCCCCTCTTCGCTACCACGATGGGATATACTACCCCACGTTTAAACTGCTGTTCCCGCAGTCGGAGCTCTGCTGGATCTAAGAGCTTTTGAGTGGGAATTAGAGATGCGACTCCGACACGCGCATGTCTGATTGTGACGCTTGGGTGGAGCGTTTGAAAAAACGTGAAAATACGCTCAACGTTCTCGGAAATGACATTCTCGATAACTGCGCGGAGCATGTCGGTTGCGGTTACGATGCCTATGACGCGCTCGCCGTCAACGATAGGGATATGATGGATATGATTATAAGCCATCACGCCTGCGATGCTAACGATATCATCATCAGGTTTCGCGGTGACCGGGTTAGTCGTCATAAGTGTGGCGATTTTTTGATGTCGCTTTGCGAGAATAAGATCGGCACTAGTAACGACGCCGACGATTCTGCCATCGGTGACGACGGGAAACCCTTGGTGGCCGCTTTTTTCTATAAGGGCTAGAGCGTTAGCGACGGTCGCGTCTGATTCTAAAAGAATAACAGGGGCAGAGATGTACTCTCGTACACTGACCAATTCTCTCGCACTCCTCGCGGCTCACATGTCGGGCTAGCGGCGCTTCTCCGAGCGCGCAACCCGAGGATTAGTTTAAATTGTCTGGTCCACCCGCGTCTTAGTGCCGTATGTCACGCGATCAATGGCGTTCTCGTAAACGAGCGTGTGCTTCCGAGCTACATTTTCCCAAATAATGTAGTTTGCAACGTAGCCTCGCGCGTGCTCGCTGTAGGTTTCGAGCATTAAATCGCTTGTTAGCAATATTGTAATAGCTTTTCTTAATTCCCTAAGATCATCCACGGGGACTGCTATTCCGGCGCCGCTTGCTTCAATTTCTGCCTTTAGACCCTCAAGCGATGAGACAATCGCCGGCTTGTTGAGGGCAAAAGAGTGCGCAAGGTTCCCGCTTTGGGATGCGTGCTTGTAAGGGAGTACGACGAAGTCTGACGCAGAAACTATGCTGTCGTACGTATCAGGATCAAACGCCCCGAGTATCGTTTTGATGTGCTCTCTCGCCGGGGATTCTTCAATTGCCCGCAGCAGCTGTTCTTTGTACTTAATTCCCGTATCCGAACCTGGTCGAGCGTCGCCGGCAATCAAGAGTATTGCCTGCTCACCCGCGTCTCGCACGACCTCCGGCCAAATTTCAACGACATCCTCGAAGCGTTTGTTCGGCTCAAACCAGCCTATGCAAAGTGCGACCTTTTTGCCGACCAAACCGAAACGTTCTTTTGCTAATGGGTCCGGCACGACCTCTTTTGCGCCGTGTGATATGACGTGAACATTATGGGGGATCCAATCGAGGTTGTAGGGAAGAAATAGCTTCTGAACTTCGGCGTGGACAATCGCAGAGTCGAGCAAGCGCAAACTAACGTCGGTAAAGATGGCCTCAGGGCGATCTAGAGACGTGTAGATCGAATGATAAGTCATCACGGAGGGGATCTTCGCCAGCTTGAGTCGAAAAAGCAGAGTGAGAATCCCGCCTCCGTAGTCTCCGTGCGTCAAATAGAGCCCATATTCATGCTGAATATGCACCACATCAGGTTTGATCTGCTGTATTGTGGTATAGACGTTTTCGTCCCACCCGGGGTCGTCAGTATTAATTACTGGATAGGCCCCTTCTTCACGGTGTCCACCATATTCCTGGTCCGTATGACAAATAATATCCACGTGGTGTCCGTTCTTCCTTAGCGCACCGACAAGCTCTGCGCTGTAAGTAGCGATGCCGCAGTGCCGCGGCGACCAGCTTGTTACCATAACGATGTTCATTTACCACTGCTCCGTAGCAAACAGATGAGCATTGACGCTCTATTTGAATGTCCACACTCGTATTTCGGCAGTCCCTTAATAAGATTTCGGTAAGCTCGCACCGAGCCCAGCCGCGCGCCGCACGAGAAGCCGTTAAAAAAAGCCATATACACCATTGTCCAACACTTCAAGGGGGTTGTATATGAAAGCGCTAATCTTGTGTGATGGTTACGGAAAGCAGCAAAGCGTAAACGGCGGCAGTTCAAATGCGCTCATTGCTTTGACAGAAGGGTTTACGGTAGTCGACAAGCTACTGCTTGACCTCGCTACAGTCGGACTGCGCGAAGCAGTGCTTCTGACCGGTGCGCCTTCTCGTCAGTTGCTGGAAGCGTTCGGAAATGAGCGCAAGGGCGTTAAACTCAGCTACGAGCAGGCCGCTAGGACGTTCGAAGATATCGCGCTCGTACTCGCTAAGATGGACGATGACGTCGTCGTTCTTGACTGCGGCACCGTCACAGACATAAACTTAAAAAAGATGATGATACAGTTCACCCATTCTGCAGCGCCGGTCATGATCTATGCTGCGATACGCGCCGAGTCGAGCAGCTCAGTTGAACGCGTGTCTCGAGCCGTATTCGATAGTGAGCCCTCAACGGTTTACGGAGGAATCTTCTGTGTGCGAAGAGGGTTTGACCTTGGGCAATTCGTGCTTGGAGATGAATTAGAAGACGCGTTCCCCCAACTCGCCGATCTTGGGAAACTTGACGTATACGAAGAGTTCAACTTTTGGGACACTCTTTATACAGAGGACGGGAAAAAGCGGATCTTAAGAGAGTTTCACAATAAAACGGCGAAGCCATGGGGATATGAGAAGGTACAGATAATTACTGAGCTGTATTTGCTCAAAGAGCTGTATATTCGCGAAGGGTACCAATCGTCCTATCACTACCACAAGAACAAAGACGAGACCATGTTCATCGTGCGAGGGACTGGTTACATTGAATTTGACGATCGGAGAGAGTATTTCGAGGCGGGAGATACGATCCACATCAAACCTTACGAAAAACACACCATCGTCGCAAGCACGGACACGATTCTGTATGAAGCCTCTACGCCTTTTCTGGACGATACCACGCGCGTTAAAGATTTCTATCCCGTTAGGTAACGGCAGGTTGCTATGCTTGTTTCGTCTCTATCTCTTTTTTTACCCTCTGAAGCGTCCTTGCTAACGCATCGACTTTCGAACGAAGCGGGCTGTTGGGCTGTGTTTCCAATAGAAGGCGGATCGTATTGAGTTCGCGATAATAAGGTCCGAGCCTCCGGTTAAAGCGTATGCCTTCTTTGCGGCTAACGTTGTCTCTGGTCTCAAGCTCTTTTTGAATCGTTTCAACTTTGCGGATGACGTTGTTTGTCTTTTGATTGATGTACCCCACGTCATTTCTCAGCGGCACATCATCAACGCCTAGGTTGTGCATGAGGGCATTAAGTGAGTCAGCAACAACCTTGCCGTGATCTGTCAGCTGGACATACTTCACCCTGCCGACTTTCTCTGACTGGACCAAACCGAGCTTTTCCATGCCCCACAGCGTTTTCACTGCGTGCGGGTATGTGCAGTTGCATTCCTTAGCTAAAACTGACACGTAAGTTCGATCGTACGTTCGAATAGTGAGCAGCAGTGACGTCGGCATTTTGTGCAAGAAAACGCCTGCGAGCTCGCTGGTGACCATTGCTTTTTTTTGGGGGCTAATGTTATATAAAGTCGTATTAGGATGAAAAATCCCACAGCAGTTCGCTTAAGCTTCGCCCTTCCTTAATTCCCGTCTCTATTAAGCGTTCCTTGCTTATTATCTCTGCGAGTCTGTTGGCAACCGCGGCAACCTCATTCGACGGAACTATCACGGCTCCGTGAACGTCGGCTTTAGCCAGATCACGCGGTTGTACCGACAGTCCGCCGACGTTTATCGGAACGTTAACCTTTCCCCTGTTTAACGGTCTTCCAGCACGTGCGGTGATTCCTTTCACCCACACCGGGTACTGAAGCGTTTCTATAGTCGGAATATCACGACAACTGCCATAAACGATTGTACCGACGAGTCCTCGCTGTTGCGCTGCCCGCGACGTCAGTCCCCCCCATACCGCTACGTTCGACCCGGAACTGTCAATAAACAGCACGTCACCTGGGGAGGCCGCCTCTATCGCGCTTACTACGGTGCCCCAGTCTGTCGGGTTTGTTTTGACGGTGATTACTGGCCCTGCTATTGCGGCACGTGACAAAACAGGTCGAAGACAGCTCAATACGTTACGCCCGTCCATGGCGTCAGCGATAACAGGGGTCGGGGTCTTCAGAAACAGGCGAACTAGGTTCGCTTTTGACCATATTTTAGGGGTACGACTTTTACCTGGTGGCCTCATTAGGCTTTTCCACAAGTCGACCTCTGCTTTTTTAGATTTCTCGTTAGACAAACTCAACCAAACCTCGCAGAGCAGCCTCTGGATCGGCGGCCTTAATCACCCCTGAAGCGAGAAGCACACCATCGGTTCCAAGCTCGATTGCGGCCTTCACGTCCTCACCTTTTGAGATGCCGGCGCCACAAAGGACTTTCACGCCGGCTGCAGCTTCCACCGCCCCTGTAACCACTTCTGGATTCGCTTTTGATACCGGTATCCCCGAACCGATCAGTTCAGGAGGCTCAATCGCTACGAAATCGGGACGTAGCGAAGCGGCTGCCTTGGTCGTCGCTATGTTGTTGGTGCAGATTATTGTGGTCAAGTTGGCCCGCTTAGCGGCCTGATTTGCGGCGTCTAGCTCAGCCAATTGAAGGCGCTTCTCTGAGTGGTTTATCAACGTGCCTAGCGCTCCGGCCTCTGCGAGCGCCTCAGCAAGCATGTGTCCTGTGTTGCCCCCAAATTGAATCCCATCAACGTGCTGTGCGTAGACCGGAATGCTTACTCGGCGCGCTACTTGAAACACGTCGACTGCCTGTGGGACGACGATCATTGTGACGCCTGAGTCCGCTGCTACTTTTTCTGCGATAGTTGCGAGTCGCACGGCGTTAGCCCCCGTGCTCTCTGCATACGTCTTGAAATTCAGTACGATTAGCGTTTTCACCCTTACACCTCCGTGTTAAGCTTGTTTGAGTCGCGCAAGTGCCCATAGTTCGTGGGCAGTGCACCCGTAAACGCGGTTTTCGCTTTCGAGCGGCAGCACGCCTAGACGGCACACTTTTGACGCTGATCACAGCGTCTGCGTGAGATCAAAAAACATGTGTTCCTAATATAAGGCAAAAGCATTATGACGGACATCGTCAGCTAGACCTAGAAGTCAGTCTTGACCCTGTATTGATCGATATCGCTCTGCTTCAATCCTTCGAGAAATACGCGTGCAGCACCTTCCACATCTCGTGCGGCCGTAATCGCACGACCGACTACCAAAATGTCCGCTCCCGACTTCAGAGCATCCTCAACGTTATCTTGTCGTATCCCCCCGGCCACAGCGACCAATTTTGCGTACTTCTTTACGTGAGAGATGTTTCCCCACGCGTGTGCAGTGTTTTCGGCGTCGATTGCCCGGTGGAGTTCTACGATATCTGGTTTGGTCTTGAGCGCCTTGAGCACGCTTTCAGGCTTTTCGACATTTAACATATCGATAATGACGTAGATGCCGGTCTTATTTGCCTCTTCTATAGCTTTATCAATCGTTGATGTAGGCGCAAGTCCAGACACCACAACTGCATCAGCTGCCTCGTCAGCGGCCAACCGTGCTTCTAGGTTGCCGGTATCGAGGGTCTTTAGGTCAGCTACGATAAAAGCGCTCGGTCGTGCTTTTCGCATTTCTCTGATTATTCCCAAACCATAGCGTTTGATAAGGGGCGTCCCCGCTTCAAGAATGATATGATCGCTAGTCGGAAGTTGATCTAGAACGTTCAATACAGCGCCTAACTCTGTCAAATCCAATGCAACTTGCAGGTACGGCGGATCCCACAGCCGAGTGACTTTAAACCCCATCACTGGGTGGAGCGACCGGTCTTTCTCGTAGAGAACCTTTTCCACCGATGGAAAGTCGTTCAATGCTCGTTTTAGGGCCAGTTTCGTAGCACCGTAGTTGTAGCGGTAGATCTTCTCATAGTCCCGCGCATCCGGGTGAACATAGACGGATACGACTAGTACATATTGCTCGCACACTTCCTTTGCGATGACTCCGTCTTCGACAGCGTCCGCGACTGCTTTGGCAACCGCAGCTTGAGCGGGACCGAAAACCCGCGCTGCCTGTTCTAAGTCTTGTATTGTTACCTTCGGCACGATCAGTGTTGCAGGCTTTGTCAGCAAATTTGGCCTTATTACGGCAAGAAGGGGAGTATGCCCCCGGGAGAGGTGCGATAATCCACTAGCAAATGCTTGCCCGACTGGGCCATTCTTGTCGCCTATGAGAAGGTCAACGTGGGCCAGTTCAGGATCGTTGCCAATTAAAGCTTCGCCTACGTGCAATTCGGATTCCTCAGCTTTTTTTAAACAGAGTTAGAAGAGGACATTTGGTCTATATAGCTTTCCTTTTGACGCTACGCCACGCACGTATGCAGAATCAAGCCCGCTTCGCTGTCAGATAGACCTGAAGCAGCTTTTTGCTCAGTGTATGGACATCGTGGTCTTGAACGGTTTTTCGCGCGTTCTCACCGAGCGCTTTCGCAACTGTCTGATTTTTCATGAGCTCTTTGATTGCGCTTTCAAATTCATCATTCGTTGTGAATTTGACGCAGTTCTGGCCATCGACGAAGTCGCTGTACACGGGTAGATCTCGTAAGATTAGAGGCAATCCGCAAGCAGCTGCTTCCAGAGCAGCAATCCCTTGATTCTCCTCGTAGCTAGGAAAAACAAAGACTTGTGCCGCACTAAGGGCTTGGCAAATGTTTTTCACTCTGCCGGTGAATAGTACATTTTTGGGGGCGCCCGCAACCACCTTTCTAGCAGCTCGCGGAAAGAATGGCCACGTTAAGATCCTCCCTGCCCACACAAACTGAAAACGCGGGAGCCTTTTTGCGACGGCCACGAAATCAACGATGCCTTTTCGCAAAAAAACTAACCCTACTGAGAGCACCAAGGGTCGGTCATCCAAAGCGTAGTCCGCTTTAAACTCCTTTGCGCGCTGCTCATTGCACACGTATAAGCTTGAATCAATACCGTTGCTGATAACCTCAATTCTCCCCTTGATTTTAAGCGTGTTAGTTAATACGTCCTTCGTGTGCGCAGAAGGTACGATGCAGACGTCTGCCAACCTGTAGTAGAGGTGCAGATACCCTTTTAAACAGACGCTGATCAAGTATGCTGCAAAATAGCTATTCGCGACGTCTTGTGGCGTTGTATGCGCGTGTAGTATCACCGTTTTGTGGAGTGCTTTGTGCAAGAGCACTAAAAAGAGAGCGATCGGCCCGAATGTGTGGGCGTGCAGCACGTCACAAATCTTGAATGCGTTTTTGTAGAAGTGCACTCCTTCGGACTCGAGCAGCCTCAACATTTTTTGCGTGTTCTTAATGCTGGTGAGAATACCACTTTCGCCGTAGGTTCCATAAATCAAGTTCACGCTCAACATGGTGTGCTGAAGTTGCGCCAATGGTTTAAGGTCCGTCTAAGCTATCATACTGTCGTTGAGGATATTGAGACTTCGCTTGATAGTCTCTAGTGGGAGCGTTAGCGCACTATCGCCAACGACTATGGAGAGAGCTTCCCCGCCGACAGTTCCGATCGAAGCGAACGGAACGTCCCGTGCGTCAAGTACGGTCAAGATAGAGTTTAGTTCTCTATGGTCGACGGTCATGATCGCTCTGCCGGATGTCTCGGAAAATAGTTCATTCTCTTCGGCTAGGCAGTGAGACAAGTCAACTTTCGCGCCGAAGCACGTGCACATGTATGCGAGCGCACTCAAAATACCTCCCCGCCCGATATCGTTGGCAGCAGAGATCTTCCCTGTTTCTACAGCCTCCACTAGCGCGTCGATCGTTGTCTTGATCCCCGCACGTGGTTTTGGAGTGTCGCCACCTATTCCAAGGAGTTCAGCGAACTCCGATCCTCCGTATTCCGGATACGTTTCGCCTACCATAACTATGGCGTCTCCTTCGTGGTTGAAAAACGCTGAGGGGACCTTAGATACGTCGTTGAGGATTCCTACCATTCCGATTGAAGGGGTAGGGATGATAGCCGTATGGAACTCTTCGCTCTCGTTGTAGAGCGAAACATTTCCACCGACGATGGGCGTGTCGAGGATCCGTGCAGCGTGAGAGAGTCCTGCTACCGCTCGTTCAAGCTGGTAGAAGACCTCCTCCTTTTCCGGGTTACCGAAGTTAAGACAATTAACGAACGCGACGGGCATTGCTCCTTTGACCGCTAAATTCATTGCATTTTCAAAAACAGTTGCCGCTGCTCCTTTAAATGGATCTGCGGCCACTTGTAGAGGATTGCAGCCGGAAGACAGTGCGATGCCTCCAGGTCCGTCGATCGAGAGAACCGCCGCTCCTTCGCCTGGTTTGACCGTAGTTCGCGTTTGGACCTCATGGTCGTATTGTCTATAAACCCACTCTTTCGACGCGACGTTCGGCGAGGAAAGCACGCGCAATGCCTTTTCTTGAAGCGTCACGTCATGGACCACAGGCTGTTCCCGCTGCGGCAATACTCCTAGGCACTCTGGCGTGCATAGTGGCGCCCCTTCAGTGAGCAGTTTGATCGGTATATCCGCGACTACGACTCCGCGGCACTCAACGATATACTTTGGTTCTTCGATCACTTCTCCGATCACGGCACCGTTCAAATCGTACTTGCGGGCGACGGCAAGCAGGTCGTCAACGTGTTCCGGCAAAACCTCGAGCACCATGCGTTCTTGTGACTCTGAAACCATTATCTCTCTCGGCGTCATTCCGGCCTCTCGCAAAGGAATGGCATCGAGCGTAATCCGCCCGCCAAACGTTGAACACATCTCAGCGGACGCTCCTGACAATCCAGCCGCGCCGAGATCGCGACACGCCAGAACGTAACCTTGGTTGACTGCTTCGAGCGTTGCATCGATGAGCAGTTTCTCCGTGTAAGGGTCGCCGATTTGGACCGAAGGCCGATCAGACGCTTCTGATTCTTCACTCAGATCGCGCGAAGCAAACGACGCTCCGCCCAGGCCGTCGCGGCCAGTTGAAGACCCGATGAGAACGATTTTGCTGCCTGGTTTTTTTACGCGTCCGGTAACAAGTTTCTCAGCTTGGCCAAGCCCGACGCAAACCACGTTAACGAGCGGATTTCCGTCGTAACTCGGATGAAAGAGGACCTCTCCGTTGACCACGGGTACGCCTATGCAGTTGCCGTAGTCGCTAATTCCTTGGACGACGTGCTCAAATAGGTACCGATTCTTCTCCTTTTCAAGACTTCCAAAGTAGAGGCAATCCATGAGAGCAATTGGCTGGGCGCCCATCGAAATTACATCGCGAACGATCCCGCCAACTCCGGTGGCAGCGCCGTCGTACGGATCGACGTACGACGGATGATTGTGACTCTCCATCGCTATCGCAAGGGTGAGTCCATCGCTTAACTTGATGATAGCTGCATCGTCACCAGGACCCACAATGACCACGTCCCCGTGGGTGGGCATTGTCTGTAAGAGTGGCTTGCTTGTTCGATAGGCGCAGTGCTCTGACCAGAGGTTTTCGAATATCGCACTTTCGACTTCATTCGGCGGGCGACCGAGTGCTTCAGTGATGATTCGAACGTCAGCGTCTTTCAGTACCATCTCTGCTCTCCTATGGCCTCTTCGTTAATTAAACCTTAGCAATACTTTTATGCGTTGAATAGAACTGCTTTTTTGTCGCGTCCGCGACTCAGCATGCAAGGGTGAGCAAACGGCGAGCATATATCTCGGTTGCAGCGGATGGCATTATAATCACTGGCGGGATGTCTTTTACGATTCACGTGATCACTACCTGGAACAATACGCGCGATTTTTCCGCTCTGTCGAAGTCAATTCGACGTTTTATCAATTTCCGAAGGAAGGTCAGCTAAAAAAATGGTACAACGCTACTCCTGACGACTTTGTGTTTTCTGTAAAGATGAACAGGCACATCACACACACGAGGCGGCTGCACGAAACACGCAGAGCCCTTGGTGACTTCTTTGAGATTTGCGAAGCACTGGGACACAAGCTGGGTCCGTTTCTCGTAGGGCTCTCTTCGAGCTTTAAAAAAGATCTGAAGCGTCTAGACGAGTTTCTTTCACTTCTCCCGAATCACCGCTTTGCCTTTGAGTTTCGCCACGACTCTTGGCTTAGCGACGATGTTCTTGACCGTCTGAGAGAGCAACGTAATCTGACTTTGGTGATGCTCGGTGCGCAATTTGACAACAACATCAAATGCTTTACGGATTTTGCTTATATCAGATGGCATGCGCGTGGCGGGAATCTTGACGTTTATTCTTCGGACGAAATAGACTACTGGGCGCGTCGAATCCGCGAGGTTGCACAGAAAGCGGACGTTTTCGGCTACTGGAACAACGATGCGCACGGCTATGCACCTAAGAACTGCATGGGTCTCGCTTACAGGCTGAACTTGCGATGACCACCGCCATCAAAAGTGACTATGAGTGCGGAATCAAAGTCTCACGTGCTTGCTGCGCGAGCTCAGCCCGAACAGGCAAGTCTCTCACCTACGGAGACTTCCTCTGCTGGGCGCTCAGCAAATAAGAGTCGGAAAACTCGAAAACGTAGCTGTCGGGTCTCTGGACAAGGGAGGCCCCCGACGCATTTAAGACGTCGGGAAGACGCGTCGGCGGGGAAAGACTACCCAAACAGGGCGCCTAGTCCTTCCATCCCCGTTTCTTCCTCCTCTTCTTTCTCCTTCTCCTTCCCTTTTTCCTCTTCGACTTTCGCTTCTTCCTTCTCTTCTTTAGCTGCGGGGGCGGCCGGTGCAGCTACTGCGGGCGCTCCGGTAAATACCGCTTTAGATATGGCGTCGTCAATATTGATGCCTTCGAGTGCTGCAATAAGTGCCTTTGCTCTCGCATCATTGACTGTCGCGCCTGCTGCATTGAGGACGTTCGTAACGCCCTCCTCAGTTACCCCTTTGCCTGTGGCGTGCAAAACTAATGCTGCATATACGTATTCCATTTCGCTATCACCTTTGCTATGTCGCTGATCTTAAAATTATTCAAATAACGCTCCTAAACCGGCCATACCCGATTCGGATTCCTTCGTCTCGTTCGTCTCTTCTTCCTCTTGTACTTTTTCCTCTTCCTGCGCTGGCGCATCCTTAACCAACTGAGGCGTAGTTGTAGCGGCACCTTTCAAGGCGATGAGATCATCATCCAACGCGTCGTTCGGAAGTTCGTCAACAAGCACCATTGCAACGCTTTGTGCCCTTGAGAGCAGTATTTTCAGCACTTCGGGCTCAAAGACCTCAGCTTCCAAAGCGAGATTCATTGCTTCAAATGAGCCCTTCTGGAGCAACATCGTAACGGTTAGTGACGTCGGATATTCTGCGTTAATCGATAGATTAAGCGCGCTTGAGATAGCCGACACAAATTGGCCAAAGTACGCTTGCTCGTCGATGCGTAGATCCTCAGGCTTATAAATGACGTCGCCGTCGTATGCCGCTCGAAGGTATAGGCCAACTTCCATGGGATAGATCTCAAGGCGCTGAAGCACGTCAGCGAGCCGTGCGCTGATCGATTCATCCGCTTTCACGACCGTCTTTGTGTCACGTATCACGACTTTGCCTCTCTCGATGGCGGCGGGTATTCCAGCGTTTTGAAGATCGCCAACTATCGGCCCTGGCCTGAAGGGCGTTGGTCCTTTTTCGACGATTATGTTTCTCGGCGCTTTCTCGCCGGCTTTCGCTGGCGCGGGAGTTCTGCTGCTCTCGAGCAGTTTAAAAAGCTTAAACGGATTCAGATTGGTGAAGATGAGCGCCGTTGGGCCTTCGACATTTTCGAACAATTTTAGCGTCGCCTCTCCGGATTCATCGAACGCGCGGTGAATGAGCGTGTTCCGGGCCACCTGTATCTTAGCGACGTCCTTGAGTTCGGCCCGAATGCCTTGGAATTGGCGCGCGGGTATGCCGTGGATGCTGACCACTGCGATGACATCGTGCCCTTGGGCGTCGGCTTTAATACGATTGACTTCCTCGTCTTTCCAAACCGGTCGGTGCACGTTTTCAGCCACTGCCATTTACATCAACCTCACTGCGGGCCCCATCGTCGTCTTTACGTAGACTGAGGCGATGTTCTGTGTGCCGTTCTCAAGTTTCGACTCTATAGTATTGAGAAGTGCTTCGATGTTAGCGGCGATGTCTTCGGCACTCATGCTCAGATTTCCGACTAACGCGTGAAACGTTGGCTTGTCCTTTGTGCGCACCTTCACGGTCCGCTTAAGCCTGCTAATGATAGCGGTAGGATCGGCGCTTGATGGTATGGGGTCGGGCATCTTACCTTTAGGACCGAGAATTGGCCCAAAGCTCTTGCCTATAGAAGGCATCAATGGGGCTTCTGCAACAAAAAAGTCAATGTCTCTCGTCGTTGTTCTGATGAGTTTCTTGTCGCCACTCATCTTATCAATGTCTTCAGGAGAAATTATGAGGTCGGCCCCGCTGCTTTGCGACTTAATGGCGAGATCACCCTTAGCAAAAACGCCGATTTTCGTCGCCTTGCCGCGCCCGTTCGGCAGCACGATTGACTCTGTTATCCGATTCTTTGGCTGGCTTAAATCGACGTTCTTCAGATTAACAACCAGATCAACGCTTTCGGTGAACTTCCTCTTGGGCGCTGACTCAATCGCGTCATTGACCGTTTTTATAGTATTTTCGTTGACCATGCTCCCTCCGTAGTTACGTCGACCACGCTCGTGATCTCCTACGGTACATTCTCCAGATGGGGTAACTTTACTTCAATCTTTCGCCGGAGCGGAATCCTCGGCAAACAGATCTGCGTATTCACCGGCGTCTATAGCCTTCTGAACATCCCGTGCCGGTTTTTCATCGACAGTGACGCCCATCGACACACACGTGCCCAGGATCTCCTTGACCGTGTTTTTCAGCTCGTACGAAAGGGAGCTCGGCCGTTTCAACTTTGCAATCTTAATTGCTTGGGTGACGCTGATATTGCCCGCCGTGCCTTCGCCGGACGATCCTTTCTCTATCCCCGCCTCTATGAGCACAAGAGCCGATGCGGGAGGTATGCCTATTTCGAGCGTCACATTTTTTTTGTCGTCGACAATGACCTTGACCGGCACCTGCATGCCATTATATGACGCAGTTTTTTCGTTTATATCGTCAACGACCGCCTTGATGTTGATCCCGAGGGGCCCCAGGGCAGGTCCGATCGGCGGACCGGGACTTGCTTTGCCTCCAGGAACTAATACCTCGATTACGTCGACCATGTTATTCACGCTCCTCTTTGCTCAATACTCGCACGTGATCACCGCGCACCGTAATGGGGATCGGAACCATGGCTTCGAAAAGCTCTACCGTGATCTCTTCACGGCGTTCGTCAATTCGCTTCACGCGGGCTCTTTCTCCTTTGAATGGCCCTGCAATGAGCTCAATGATGTCTCCATTTTCGATGCCCGCTACCGCTGGTTTTGGTGTCAGGAAATGCTCGATCTCTGCGAACTTGGTGTTTCCCTTCACCACGCCGCGCGCGTGCGGTATACCTTGAATCGCCAGCTCTACCGTTTCAAAGGAGGTGGTCTCCACGAGCACGTACCCTTTGAGTTCTTTCGGGACGAGTATCGCGCGAATATCATAGTTCTCCTTTTTAGCAGCGAGTGCAAGCAAGTTAGCTACTGCGCGTTCTTGATTCGCCGTGGTCTTTATGGCGTAAATTGAAGATTCGAGCTCATCTTGCTCTTGACCAGACATTGTCCCTCTCCATTCGATAACGTGCTAACTCGCGACTGACTGAGCAGTCGCATTCCCCGTTTTGTTCGCCGCTGAGGCAACGGTACTGTTTGCCGTTGCGTTGCTCACCGGCTGAATGACGCTCTCTTCTCTGCTAGGCGTTGGACTTGCTGTCGCGTGCGTCGCGTTGGTGATGCCTAGGCTCTGCGGTGCTTGTACCATAGCCAGATATATCAGAAAACCAGCCACTCCGATTATTACGATTCCTAGTGCAGCAACCTTCGCTATCGTTGAAAACTCCTCTCGCGTTGGCCTTCTTGTCAACGTCAAGATCCTTCGATACTCACCAAGTTTACGCTCGATAGCCTTTCGAGAGAAACGCCCCTCTGTTAGGGCCTCTTGTGGCTTCGAAAGCTTCGACGCGGCGCCCTCCCGTTTTTTGTCTTCCTTGGAGGGTTCTCGTTGCTTTTTGGACTTGGGCGAAGGAGTCCCCTGTTTTTTAGCCATCGTACATTCACCAAATTATAGTGCGGCAAAAACGCGCAAAGTGAATATCGGCGCCCGGGGCGGCGCTCTATACCACTTTGCGTCTCGATAGTATAAATTGTTTTGTGGAGGATTTCCCACTTAAGTTCTTATTTCACGACATCTATGCCGTATCGTTGAGCCCCAGTTTTTATCTTGAGGGCTTCGCTCTTGCCATAGATCTGGGGCGACTTCACGCCGGTGACAATGAGCAACGTCCGCACCATGTGGTCAAGCTCGGGGTCGATCTGTGCACCCCAAATGATGCGCGCGTCGGGATCGATACGCTCATAAACTTCCTGCACAACGCCTTCCGCTTCAGTCACGGTCATGTCCGTGCCCCCGATGACGTTGACTATGGCAGCCGTAGCTCCTGAGATGTCGACGTCCAGAAGCGGACTTCTCAGCGCTTTCTTCACCGAGTCAACGGCTTTGTCTTCGGCATCCGACTCGCCAAGCCCGATCATTGCCACGCCACCCCTCTGCATGACGGTCCTAACGTCAGCAAAGTCGAGGTTGATGAGTCCGGGTTTGGTAATGAGCTCGGTGATACCCTTAACGGCCCGCATTAATACTTCATCAGACACCTTGAACGCCGCTTGCAGCGGCAATCGAGGCACGACTTCTAACAGTCGGTCGTTTGGCACGACGATAACCGTATCTGCCATATCACGCAGCCGCTCGAGCCCCGCTTCGGCATTGGCCCGTCGTACCATGCCCTCTACGCCGAACGGGAGCGTCACAACAGCGATCGTGAGAGCGCCGGCATCGCGCGCCGCTTCTGCGACGACAGGCGCGGCGCCGGTGCCCGTGCCCCCGCCTAACCCGGCCGTAATAAACACCATGTCAGCCCCGGCAACGCTTGCGCGTAACTCCTCTTGGCTTTCGAGTGCGGCTTCTTCGCCTATCTGGGGTAGTGAACCAGCGCCGAGTCCGCGCGTTCGTTCTCTGCCTATCAGGATCTTCCGGTCCGCTTTCGTGCTCCTAAGGTGCTGAGCGTCCGTATTGAGCGCAATCAGTTCGGCTCCTTCGATTCCCTCTTCCGTCATCCGCATTATGGTATTGGATCCAGCGCCGCCACATCCGACAACGATAATGTTGGTTTGTAGCGTTTTGAGCACTTCCTCGAGCTCTTGGTCAGCGGTATAGGACCGTTGCGGTGATTCGCTTTTTTCGGCGCTTGCGCCCCGTGCAAGCGCGTCTTCAATTATGGACTTCATGTCGTATCCTCCACTTCATGGTCTGCAAAACGTGTTAATGTTGACCGAGTTCGTCAGCATTAGCGATATCAAATGCCTTTCTAACCTTCGTAAATACATCCTCGGGTTTAATTACCTTGCTATTTATTCTGATCGGCTCTCCACGCGCCAGCTTCGCAAATAATGGTCCATCAGCCACGCCAAGCGATCGTGCCAATCGTGCGTTAAATTTGCGTTCGGATATATATAGTTTTGATTTTGGCTGGGAATACTCAACCTCGTATCGCTGCTTCAGTATGTCCGCGCATCCTAAAAGCAACGCGCCCTCTACATCCTGTGCGTCAAGTTCTGCTGGAACAAAGATAGCGGGAATGCTCCCATCTTTACGTTCAAGGTATACTATTTTTTCGATTTCAATCAGTTGCCTGAAGGCGTCATCATCGACAGCGCGCGCCCGTTTGATTATCGCCGGGTTTAGCTCGAGCCGTTTTAATTCAAAGCGGCTTATAGACGAAGTTCGAGCGTTAAGCGCGTTTCGCAACGGCGCGCTTACGTGTATTCGCGCTCCCTCTGAAGACACGCCGCATACCCTCAACACGCGCTTTAACCGGAGGTACAGTTCCCACGACACGTCTCCACGTCCCTCGATGTCACCCTTTCTAAGCACCTCGTAACCGAGGTCGTGCACTGTGGACAACATACGATCCCGACTGGCCCCCATCTGTTTTCGGTCAAAGTACGCGAATTGGGCCCGCGATTTCTCAAATGCCTCTTTGACCGTCTCTTGCGCCAACCGTTCAAGTTGATACGTCGCAAAAATATGCCCGAAACAAATGTCGCTGCCCAGAAGAACGTCGGTGTGACGCACGGCGTAGTGCGGCCCACCGAACCCAACCGCTGTCGCGCACGAAAGGTCCAGCGATGGCAAGTCAAGTGCGAGAAGGGCCTGCGCGACGGTATCGCCGAGCGCTTCATCAGTCCACTCGGCTTTCGAACTGCCGATCTCCACGAAGAGTGACGGTGTGTCAATGGCGCACGGACCGTGGTGCGTTACCTCGACGAGGACCTCGATGCTCGACAATCGTTTCAGCGTTTCCACTACGAGTTTCAATGCACGAGGAGCCGCGCGCGCTAACGTGGGGGTCGACCCTGCGTGCTCAGATCCAGCGATGTGACCCGTAAAGTGCGCGGTGAATACAGGCCCTTTCCGTTTCTCGCTTTGGTGCCGAGATGCAAATATGAGTAGGTCCGCATTGAGGTCTCGGTCTAGCGCTTCTTGTTCAATAAGCCTACCTTTAGTCACCAGGAGCTGAAAGTTTCCAAACGTCCATTGGGCAAGCCCGTCCGAGCATCGCGCCCAGAGCACACGTTTCAGGAGATGTCGCGCTACGTTTTGCGAGGCGTCGTCGATTTCTGAACAGATAATCGCAGCACGCATGCACCGCCATGATCGTGGGCGCACGCCATAAAGTTTTGGTAATCGCGGGGGTTCGTGCGTTTTCGCACGAGTTGCTCTCCTGAGGTCAAGTGAAGACGCCCAAGATACAGCGATGAAGCGTGTGGAAGCCATGTACGACGTAATCGCACAAAGTCAATGCTCGCCGACCATGCGATAGGGTCGCCGCCTTAAGCGTATAGTCGGATCACCAGTTAAAAACAGCAGGGTTTCGAGGCAACTCGATGCAGCGCGTCCACGTGACCCACCGGTTTATTCGCAGCTTATGCGATGAATATGAGAGTTTTTTCCGTGGCAGGCCCTTCATCAATGACCTGCAGGCTGTGTTCATCGACGATTCGTCGGGCCGTTTTTTTGAGTTCTTCGGCATTGGGGATGTCAATCTGGATCACGTATCCCTGAAATTCGTCTTTTCTTGCTTCATACAGTCGTGGAAATTCGCCTGTTTCGTCATACCTTGCGTCGGTCTCTGGCCGCAAGCTCACCATCCGTTGACGCACGACATTAAGCTGCGTATCGGGGAGGCCGTCAAGTTCCCGCGCCACGCTCTGTAGGGCTCTTTGGGCTGATTGCTCGCTATCGAAACAGGTGGGAAGCGAGTACATTTCCGTTTCCGGATCGTATAGCCCTTTTCGAATTCCAATTATGAGCCTTGCTTTTTGCATGCCGACTTCTCCTTCAGGTGCCTCTTGGTTTCGACGCTACAACTATTGAAGAGCTTCTGAGTTATACCTTTCGCGGTAAAAACGACGGCCTAGACTTCAGTAGTGACTTTCGAGCTGACATGATATGCGGCGTGCAGCCAGATCAAAGACGCGGACAGACTGAGACTCTCTCTCCATCCTTCTTCTAACGAATCCGTTCGCGCACAGCCGTGCCAACATCACCTATTTAAATGAATAGCACCTACCACCATCCACAGCGGGGTGGGGTAGTCAGGAGATCCCGACGGGCTCATAACCCGTAGACCAGTGGTTCAAATCCACTCCCCGCTATTAAGACGACATTAGCGTAATCTTCTTTTTGGTGCTCAGTCTTCCAGCAGCTGTGAGATTTACGAAAAATACAACTCGAGCGCTTCTAAATGCTCGAAAAAAAGGCAGTTGGAATCGAGATGCGGGTTTTCAGTGGAAAAAGAGACAACGGTAGTGAGCGCCGCGTCTGATTAGTTCATTCAGTGCACGATTCAGCTGCTTTATTCAAGTCCGCTTCGAGGATTTCAGGACGCGTTACGCCGATATAATGCTCGATGATCTTCCCCTTACATTCCAGTATTAGGGTTGGCACGACGCGGATTCCGTACTTGTTTGCAAGCTGCAGGTTATCGTCCACATTGATTTTTTTAAATTCTATTTTATCTCCAAGCTTTTCCTTCAGCTTCTCGAGTATGGGGTCCTGTATCTTGCACGGTCCGCACCAATCAGCATAAAAATCCATCAATATAGGTTTTGCCATAACGATTTACCTCGCTACTCCAATTGTGAGAACGTGTATATATATGGTTTTTGCCTGACTGAATCGCTCTATCCTCGTCAATTCTTGAACCGTTGAATCTCCTCAAAAACCAGTCGCAGGACGGCATCAATGGCAGCTTCGACTCGGGGCGAAAGGTCCGTGCAAATCCCTTCGACAAGTTCAACTTCGATACCGATGATAGTGATATTGTCCGGCATAAGCTCCGGTTGAATCTCCCGACCCAAGCGCAGCGTATCGACCAGATTCAGGTCGTGCAAAGACATCATAAAGAGATTTGCTGGGGGCAATTCTTTGTCCGTGAACTTGTAGATCGATCCCGGTTCTCCCCCTCCCCCCCGCACGGCATCGATGATGATCACATCGTCGGCATCTTCCATGTAGTCGAGTATTGCCAACCCGCCGACGCCGGCGTTCACCAGTTCAACGTCGCTCCTGTTCATCTCTTCGAGCTTTTCGAGGATGTGAATCCCTACGCCATCGTCCGCCATCAGGTAGTTGCCCGCGCCGAGTATCTTGATTACGTGCTGTTCGCCTTTCACTGTATTACCACTCGCGTCGGTTGCGCCGTGCAAATATTTAGCTTCGTAAACTTAGCCCCGTTGCGTAAAGTAGTTTCCCAAGTATTAAAATAGACTGAACGATATACTGACAACAGACAGCGCAAGCGAACCTCTAAACAGGCGGTCACGGGACGGGAAAGCCGTGGAAAAAACCTCACAGACCTCAGAACGGCGTAACCACAGAATCTCCAAGGACGAGTATTACATAGCGCTCGCGCAGACGGTATCTTTGCGTGCCACGTGTACAAGGCGCCAATACGGCGCGATTATCGTTTCAAGCGGCGACCACATACTGTCAACCGGATACAACGGGGCCGCACGCAACGAACCGCATTGTCTGAACATCGGGTGTGAACGAGAACGCTTGAACGTGCCTAAGGGCGAACGGTACGAACTCTGCGTTAGCGTCCACGCCGAGGCAAATGCGATAATACAAGCCGCTCGAGGAGGGGCTTCCATAAATGGCGCAACGCTCTATGTGAACGGGACCCCTTGCAAGATGTGCTGGCGGCTCATTAAGAACGCGGGCATTGATGAGGTTGTGTTTGTCGAAGACAACCCCGAATCGGCCGACTTCGGCAACGTGATGCGCGTGCGAGCACAGGACGTAACGCTCGCCCACATGCTCCCCGCAAAACGCGAAGAGTGCTAGCATTCTTTCTGCGGCGATTGTTCTCGAAGTCAACCCGCCGAGAGTTTACAAGGCCTTTGTTTAAGAAGCATTAAAAAGCAGGGAAAAACGGACCGCGACCAACAATAACTCATGCAGCAAGACAACCGAAAGTATCTCTTAGGAAACGAAGCAATTGCTTACGGCTTACTGGAGGCAGGGGTTTCAGTCGTTTCCGGCTATCCGGGAACACCCTCCTCTGAGATCATCCCTTTTATTGCTCGACACGTCGAGCGCTACGATAAGCCACCCCACGTCGAGTGGTCGGTCAATGAGAAGGTCGCCCTCGAGGTCGCAGCCGGCGCTTCATACTGCAACGTGCGCGCCGCCGCCGTCATGAAACACGTCGGCCTCAATGTGGCCGCCGACCCGCTCATGACGCTGGCGTACACCGGGGTCAAGGGCGGACTAGTGCTCGTTGTCGCCGACGATCCCGGCTGCTATTCCTCACAGAATGAACAAGACTCACGCAGGTACGCGCACTTTGCAAAAATCCCGTGTCTCGACCCGTCAACGCCGCAAGAGGCATATGACTTTACAAAGTACGCATTCAAGCTGTCCGAACGATTTGAAATCCCGGTCATGCTCCGTCCGACCACTCGCGTTTCACACGCGCGAGCCTCCGTCACGTTAAGCGGTCACTACAGTGACCAGCGGCTAGCGCACTTCGAAAAGAGACCCGAGAGATGGGTAATGGTGCCGACGCACGCGCGACAGCGGCACGTAGAGCTGAACAAAATCCAACCCCTTCTCCGCTCTGAGCTCGCTTCCTTGAGCAAACTCGAGCTCAAGGAGTCTGAGCTCGGCGTGGTGACCTCGGGCGTCGCCGCAAAATACGTTGAGGAGGCGGTAATGCAGCTGCAATTAGGGCCCTCAATGTTGCGAATCGCCGCCTATCCTGTGAACGACGACGCCATTGCGGCGCTCGTCAACAACTCAAGCCAGATTTTGGTCGTCGAGGAGCTCGAACCCGTGATCGAAGAGAGGGTCAACGCTCTTGCGGGCACCGTTGAGGTGTTCGGCAAGCTCACCGGACACGTCCCGCGGGAGGGCGAACTCACCGTAGATGTAGTATTAAAGAGTCTTGGTCAGGTGATCGGCCGATTCGTGACAACCGACGTCCCGGCAGACTTGATCGCTGTGGAGCACACGCTGCCCTCCCGACCGCCCGTGCTGTGTGCGGGATGCCCCCATCGTGCGACGTTCTACGCGCTTAAGAAAGTGTTCAAGCAGTCCGCGATCTACGTGGGCGATATCGGCTGTTATACTCTGGGCGTGAGTCAAGGGACGATCGATACCACGCTTTGCATGGGCGCAAGCATCAGCATGGGCAGCGGATTCGACGCTGCATACAGCGGGGACAAGGAGATTGTGAGCGTCATCGGCGACTCTACCTTTGTGCACACCGGCATTCCCGGACTCATAAACGCCGTGTATAACGGAGCGAAAATGACGCTTGTCATTGTGGACAATAACACAACCGCGATGACGGGACACCAACCCCACCCGTGCACCGGCGTTACCGCAACGGGAACGTGTAACGTCCCGACGCCTATGGAAGACCTGATCAAAGCCGTCGGCGTTCAGGGACTCTACGTTGTCGATCCTTACAACCTGTCCGAAACGGAAGAGGCTTTTATCAAAGCTAAGAACGGCGACGGCGTTCAGGTTGTCATCGCACGGCGCCCGTGCATCATCAGCGCCAAGAAAGCGGGAGCACTCTCAAAGACGAATAAGCGTGTTACCTCCACGTGTCAGAACTACTTTGCGAGCTGCAAGCTTTGTGGCACGCTCTTTTGCCCCTCGATTAGCTATAGCGACACGTGCGCCCTTATATCAGAAGACTGCGTAGGCTGTGGCGTTTGTGAGCAGATCTGCGAATTCGACGCTATCAAAACGGCTTGAGGAAAACGCGATGGAGAGAGAGGCCAAATTTGACTGTATTATCGTGGGCGTCGGCGGCCAAGGCTCTATTTTCGCCGCGGGGGTGCTGGGCGAAACGGCTTTGCGCGAGGGTTATGAGGTGATTTCTGCTGAAACGCACGGAATGGCACAACGAGGGGGGACCGTCGAGGTTCACGTCCGCATCGGCTCATCGTACGGACCGCTGATTCCACTACGAAGCGCGGACGCCCTCGTTGGAATGGAGCCCGCCGAGTGCCTTCGCTTCGCGCGCTATCTTTCGCCTAAAGGCACGGCTATCGTCAACACGCGTGTGGTGCCAGCTGCGGCTCGAGACTATCCAGCCGTAGAGGGTTTGGTGCAGGCGCTCACCGCTACGTGTGGGCGCGTCATTGCGTACGATGCGACGCGGCTTGCGCTCGAAGCGGGCCACCCTCAAACGCTTAACGTCGTCATGCTCGGGACGCTGGCACACCTGTTACCCCTCTCGACGTTGGAAGACGTCATTGCGGAGTACGTTCCTAAGAAGGCTCTGGAAGCTAACGTCAGAGCGTTCAAACTCGGGCAGAAGGTGGTCAGGGCGTGATTTGTCGTCCTTTTTGCTTACATGACGACAATAGCGCGTAAACAATGTTGAGTTGACACCGGTTCGCCTAGTTCGCGTCGCGTTTCTCGCATTTTGAGCCGCGTGCTTACTCCGGCCGTGAACAATGAGTAAAGCATATCAGCCAAGAGCCGCATCTAGAAAGAAGATGACAAAGCTGTGTGCAGGATGCGGGGCTATCAATCCGAAAGAGGCAGAGGCGTGCTGTGAATGTGGAGCTCAAATAGCGAAGACAGGATTGGACGTTGTCGAAGAGGCGCTGCTGCTTCGACAGCACGGCAAGTCGAAAGAAGCGTTAGATCGACTCAGAGAAGCTCTCAAGGTGGAACCCTCAAACGCTGACGCCCTATTCACGTTTGGCTCCCTGACAGAGGAGATGGGCGACAGCGACGAGGCGCTCACCTATTATGACCGAGCCTTAGAGGCAAACCCAAAGCACGCAGCTGCGCTGGTGGCGAAAGGAAGCATTCTCCGTGATTCAGGAGATGTTGACGCCGCATTACGCTTGTTCGACGCCGCGATTGCAAGCGACAACCGTTTTGCCGTCGCCTACAACGCTAAGGGTTATTTGTTCCAAAAACAGGGCTCGTACGAACAAGCGCTCAATTGCTACAATAAGGCGCAAGAGATCGATCCTGAGTTTGACCTACCGTGGTTCAACATGGGTGTCTGCTACGCGCTCATGAACGATAACGAGAAGGCTGAAGGGATGTTCGAGAGGGCGCTCACGCTCGAAGCCAACAACGCCGACGCTTGGTTTTACCGAGCAAACGCGCTTGCGAACTTGGAACGCTACGATGACGCGGTCATCAACTACGATAAAGGTCTCGCGATAGTCGATACCCGCGCCCCCGCGTGGGATGGTCGTGGACTCGCTCTCGCGAGCCTGTACAAGTGGTCCGACGCCTTAGAGAGCTTCGAAAAGGCGCTCAGCCTCGATCCCGACTATTTCATCTCGCACAATAACAAAGGCTACGTCTATTACAACCTGCAAAAGTTTGACGAGGCGCTGCAAAACTTCGACAAAGCCCTCGAGATTAGTCCAAGCTACATACTCGCGTGGATAAACAAAGGCCTAGCGCTCGACAGTCTCAACCGTTTCGACGAGGCCATCGCGTGTTTGGACCGAGCGTTCGAATTGGACCCTGAGAACTTCTGGGTGCTCAACAGGAAGGGGTTTATCCTGTTCAGTGCCGACCGCTACGAAGAAGCGATCGCGATTTTCGATAAGGTGCTCGACGCAAACCCCGACGATACGTACGCGCTTTCGTTTAAGGGCAGCTCATACGATGGCCTAGGAAATTTCGAAGAGGCCATAGCGTGCTTCGATCGCGTGCTGGAAGTTGACGGGAACGATGAGTTTGCGTGGACGTCAAAAGGAAGTGCCCTTTACAGCCTTAAGCGCTATGATGAAGCGCTATCCTGTTTTGATCGCGCGCTCGAAATAGACCCGCAGAGCCTCGAAGCAGTGCAGTTCAAGGAACTGATTGTCCAAAAGCGCACAGGCTCTCAATAAGAAAGCTTAATACGATGGCTGCTACACTATGGCGGCGGCATCGGGGCGAATCCAGACGAGCTAATTGCTCTATTTTCACGGAGGAGGCGGGAATTCGTGATGGATGATGGGCACGACGAGGAAGAAAAGTTTTCAAACATGTTTGGAAACTCTGACGAAGAAGAAGATCCGTGGAAGGGCTCCGCATAGGGAGGCGGGCGACGAGGGGCTCCTATTCTATGTCAAACAAGAGCAAATACTAACTAACTCCGACCCCGCTCCCGAATCCCCGTCCCCTCCCTAAAATGTTTTTGGGGGAAGCAAAGAGGGCGTGGGTCGGCTTACACTAAAAAAAACCGGCTCCGTCCCCTTCTACGCTAACCATAAATCCACTCACGGGGACTAAGTGCCGCGTACGATCCTGAAAAGCCGTCACGCTATGAGTTCACAGTCTGGCGCAAATCTAACTGAATCAAGAATCTCATCAGCAAACCGGTCTCATAGATAATGAATTCTGCCTCTTCTTCGGAAATTTCTCTCGGTTTTCGATGGTCGTCGTGCTTAGCATACTCGTTTTGATATTTTGAATATAAAACCAGTATCGTGGAGTATGTATTCCTGATATCGGTGGGAACGTTCTTTTCTTTTAGATGTTTACCCAAATCACTCGTTTGCTTTTCGAGTGATTTACTGTTCTTGACAAGGTGCTTCAAAAAAATTTCGAGCGACAGGCGCATCTCGTTTATCGAGCGCTTGTAACGTTTATTCTGGTACTCAGATAATGCTGACTCAAAATTATGTCCGATTTTGCGTGGATACTCCGGCAGCCATTCAAGAACATCGTCAACGAGTTTTTGATCTAATATTTTTGCTCCTTTGGGATAGAACAGGATATCAGTCGATCTGTTGACATTTACAGGGACGTGAGACGCGTCGATATCGTTGCAGATAGACCTAAAAAAAGGGTCGACAAAATCGTCGAAGTCCTCTTCGTCGTCTGGAACAACGTAATGCTTCAGCCAAAACACACATCGCACGCATCTCATGAGCTCGGGCAAATTGTCTACGCGACTGATATATTCCCAAATCTCAGTATCATGAAACAGAATCGGGGCGGGTTTATTCCCCACCGCCATTGCAAGTGCCGCCATAGGGGCGCGCTTAAGCGCTTCCGCTTGGTATCGAGTAGAACCCTTGTACGAAGAGGTTGAAGGCAGACCTACCAACCTTGAATATTGCGTGCCCAGTTCGTAGTTTGATAGGTTGTAACCTAGGTGTTCCTCGAACGATAAGAGCACCCTGTTTCGAAATCTTTCAAACTCTGTTTTGTCATCGTAAGGAATCTTCCAGCGTCTGTTGAAATTCTTGATGCTTTCTTGTAGAGTTTTCATCGATCACATAAAGAAGATTCTCGACGTAATCAAGCTATGGGTTTTACAAGCTTTAAGCGGCAAGTCATACGTCAAGCCGTAGCGTTTCGAGAATGATTGGGTGCTTTGCGTGCTCATTTGTGCTTAGTCGCTAAAGGCGAATCACAACGACTAAATGGCAATGACGACTTTGCACGTACTATGCTAGCCGCTGAACATTACCCGTATTTTCATCCTGACCACGCGATGATGCCGTTGGAAGTCCATCGCAGCAAAATCTCGCTCACGCGCGCCAAAGCCGGATATGACTACCCGACGATACGCCTTCCCTTCGCGTTTTCGGGTCTCATAGGGCTGTCGACGCGCATCTACCAGACCTTACACGAGGGAGCGCTTGCGTTCCTCGTGGTCGTTTCGTCGGCTTCGGAAAACAGCCCTTATGCGCACGCAAACGCCCATTTAGGCGTCGAATCGCCCGTCACACTATAGCAGAGCTCTTATGAACACAAAAGGCGAACCGCGCGAATACTGGCAACCGAGTGAAGAAACCCTACTCGTCGACAAGCTTGAGGAGCTCCAGGGCCTCCGTCTGAGAAACACCGTCGAGCGGGTCTACGAGAATGTGCCGTTCTACCGAAAAAAGCTCAAAAAACTCGGCATCACGCCCGCTGATATCACAAGGCGGGATGATGTTGAAAAACTGCCCTTTACGAGAAAAACCGACTTGCGGGATCACTTCCCTTTTGGCCTCTTTGCTGTACCACGCGATCGGGTAGTTAGGGTACACGCATCGAGCGGAACGAGCGGCCCCCCACCGTTGTCGGCTACACCGCGCGCGATATCACCAACTGGGCCAATATGATGGCACGGTGCCTCACCATGGTGGGCATCGATCACACCGACATTTTCCAAAACGCGGTCAGCTATGGCCTATTTACCGGCGGCCTCGGCATGCATTTCGGCGCGGAGCTTGTCGGCGCGATGGTTATTCCAAGCGGCACTGGTGGGACGACAAAACAGATCGAAATGATGAGGAACTACGGCGTAACCGCCGTGCACGCGACACCGTCATACGCACTCTATTTGGCTGAGACGACCAAAGAACTGGGCCTCGATCCGACGCGTGACTTGCCACTGAAAACTGGCTGCTTCGGGGCCGAGCCGTGGTCATATAACACGCGCGTCATTCTCGAGCGCGAGCTCGGGGTGAAAGCGTACGATTCGTACGGCCTTTCCGAACTGAATGGGCCAGGCGTTGCCTTTGAGTGCAAGGAGCAAGACGGCCTCCATTTTTGGAGCGACCATTTCATCGTCGAAGTGGTTAAACCCGATGGGACCCCGTGCAAGGAGGGCGAACGCGGGGAGTTGGTTCTCACATCGCTCACCAAAGAAGCGCTTCCGCTCCTGAGGTACCGCACTGGCGACGTGACGTACGTAAAAGGGTCGGACTGTGCGTGCGGGAGAACGAGCGTGCGGACGGCAAAAATCCTCGGCAGAGTCGACGACATGCTCGTCATACGGGGCATAAACGTGTTTCCCAGTCAAATAGAACACGTTCTTATGTCGATCCCCGAGGTCGGCACTCACTTCCAAATCGTTGTGGAGCGGATCAAGCACCTTGATGAACTGACGGTGCGCTGTGAACTCGAACAAGAGTTCTTCACGGGCGACGTCGAGGATTTGCAGCGAGTAAAACGAAAGGTGGAAGAAGCGTTGAGGGACACGCTCAACGTCAGAACAAAGGTCGAGCTCATCGAAAAAGGGACGATAGCGCGGACCGAAGGCAAGTCAAAAAAGGTAGTGGATTTGCGCGGCGCGTTATAGCCGTCTCGCAGCGGCTATCACGCCGAAACCTGTTCTTTGATAATTCGGAACGCGCGGTCTATGGTCTGTTGACTCGCCGCGTACGAGATTCGGATGTGCCCCTCCCCAAAGCGCCCGAATGCCGACCCTGGCACGACGATGACGCCGGCCTGCGCTAACTTCTTTGTGAAGTCGAGGCTCGTCTCAGACAGGGCAAACCGTGGAAACACGTAAAACGCCCCTTCAGGTGTCACGCATTCCGCTATTTCTTTAAGGTGCTCCATCACAGCGCTGCGTCGTGTCCTAAACTCTTCAACCATCGACCTGACGCTCTCCTGAGGGCCGGTCAAAGCGGCGTAAGCGGCTTTTTGTGAGATAGAGGGCGCGCATGCTTGAATGTACTGGTGCACCTTCAACATCTCTTCGACAATCGCGGCAGGTGCGATCGCGTACCCGAGCCGCCACCCTGTCATCGCATACGTCTTTGACACTGCATTGACGACGATGACGCGGTCAGCGTCGATGCCACCTGGGCTGACGTGTTCTCCGTCGTAGAGGATCTTGTCATATACCTCATCGGAGATTATGTAAAAGTCGTGGTCCTCGGCAAGCTCAACAAACCCCCTGATCTCATCATACCGCTGCACCGCACCGGTGGGATTTGCAGGTGAGTTAATGACAAGGACTTTTGTCTTCGCCGTGATGCAATCCGCAACGGTGCTCGCTTGCAGCCTGAAATCATCATCAGCCTTCACCCTCGCACTGACAGGTACGCCACCCGCAACGCGCGTGAGTGGCGAATAGGCGACAAATCCGGGATCAGGGAGTATGACTTCATCGCCTGGATTGACCAAAGCTTCGAACGCTAGATGCAGGGCCTCGCTCCCACCTGACGTGCATATGATCTGTTCCTGGCCAGCCTGGATTCCGTACTGCTCATAATAGCGTGCGATCGCGTCAATGAGTTCAGGAAAGCCCTTGTTAGGGGTGTAACCGGTATAGCCCGCGTCCAGTGCTTCTTTTGCCGCCTCTTTGATGTGTGCGGGGGTGTCGAAGTCCGGCTGTCCGAGACCAAGGTTTATTGCGTCTGGCTTGGTCAGCGCAAACATCTCTCGAATTCCTGAAAGGGAAATATGTGAAGTGCGTTCTGCCCACATAAATGTCGCTCCAACGCCACAATCGAGTTTGGTAGTATCTGAATTGCGAGTCTATAAGTTGCATCCCAATAAACCTGTTTATTCATAGCTTTGGCGCTTCGAACGAGTTGAGGCGAGGTGCAGGAACAGGTTCAGCAGGAATTCGCGCGGAATTGACAGAGAGCTAAATAGGGAATCTTAAAATTTTAATCAATGCCGCAAAGGCAGCCGTTGGTTCATGAGCTCAGTTCAATAGATTTAAGTGAGCCGGACTCTAATATACCGCCTGATGCTGCGCAGCAGACTGGGCCTTACGTTCGTTAGCACGTTTCCTCCTCGAGAGTGTGGCATAGCTACTTTCACGCAAGATTTGCTTTTCAACCTCATCAATGAGAATCCTGATGTCAAGGCCAATGTCTGCGCCATTGATGGAAACAAGGATTCGAGTGCTTATGGATGCTTAAGTCCGCTCATATATCCTAAATCGCGGGTCGCGTACGTCATCAAAGATACCGATCAAATCAGCTTCGTCGAGGCAGCGCACAAAATAAACGCTTCGCGCGCTGACGTGGTGAACATACAACACGAATATGGGCTGTACGGTGGCTCATGGGGCCGATATATCCTCGATTTCATGGAGGCTCTTGAAAAACCGATCGTAACGACGCTTCACACGGTCTTACCGGCGCCGCCGGAAGAGGCCAAAGCGGTAACTCGTGAGATGTACCGTCTTTCCGGAAATATCGTTGTGCCGGGACACGCCGGCATCGACATCATGAAAAAGGCGTTTGGCTTAGGGCCTGCCAAAGTGGAGGTCATTCCGCACGGCGTGCCCGACGTTCCGTTTATCAGTACGGAGCGGCCGAAGAAGAAGCTAGGGCTGTCTCACAAGTTCGTGATAGGGTCATTCGGGCTGCTCCATCCCGCTAAGGGTGTCGAGTACGTCCTTGAAGCGCTGCCCCAAGTGATTGCTGACAATCCCGAAAGGGATGTCGTCTACTTAATCGTTGGAGAGACTCATCCAAACATTGTGAAGAACCAAGGTGAACGCTATCGCGAACGTTTGAAGGAGATCATCAGAAATCTGGATTTGGAGCACAACGTCAAGTTTGTCGACAGATATCTCAGCAACCGAAACCTGATCTTGCATTTTCTCGCGACGGATATCTGCGTGCTACCCTATCTCGCCAGAGATCAGATCTCGAGCGGCGTACTTTCCCAGGCAGTAGGCTGCGGGAAGGCCATAATAGCAACGCCGTATCTGCACGCAATCGACGCGTTAGCCGACGAAAGAGGCGTGATTCTAAAGTCGGGCGAATCGCCGGAGATAGCGGAAGCGATCACCACGTTGATGCAGAATGACCGTCTGAGAAGGGAGATGGAGATAAGGACGTACATGTATGGGCGCTCAATCACGTGGAAAGAGGTAGCGAGAAGATACAAGGAACTCTTCAATACGCACTGCGTCAGACGAGGGTACAGCAAGACCGACTTCCCAACGTACAAGGGCGATGCTGATGCGTTGTGAATCGCCTTGTCCCTACCTCTGAATAATAATTCTTCGAAACGATGTGCGCACGCGTAGCGTGAGTTTTTCTTAGGCGTTTGCACGTAAATCCAGCGTGCATATAACTCTGAGATTAGGGGGCCGAACTAATCCGTCATGGTCGTACAAGACGCGAGTCGGTTTCAAGATTTGCTCCGGATTCAGACAAACATCGCTAAGCAGGTGGTTCTGGAGGGTCCCGCGGGTGAGGTTACATCGATCGGGGCCGTTGCCCAATCCTTTGCCGATGACCTCGCTTTTTCGTCTGCTATTTTGGTCGACGCATTGATGGACGTCATCGACGAATCAACGGCGATCGCAAAAACAACGGAGCCCTACCTCCCTGGACTGCTCTTCTTCCGTGAGGGTCCCGCAGCGATAGCCGCCGTAAAGAAGCTGCGAATACGACCCGACGTTTTGATCGTCCACGGGTGCGGCATCAACCATCCCCGATTTGCGGGACTTGCGTCACACGTCGGCGTCAAGCTTAATACGTCAACGGTCGGCGTTTCCAAAAAAACACTCTGTGGGGACTACGTTGAACCCGATGAAGCGTGTTGGTGCACCCCGTTAACGTTCAAGGGCAGACCGCTCGGCTTCGTCTTAAAAACGGTGGCCGGCGCCAAACCGATCTTCATAAGTCCAGGAAATCGCATTTCGCTGCAGAACGCATTGCACGTCGTCCAACGCTGCGTGGTGAACCACAGATTACCCGAGCCGCTACGTTTGGCTCACATCAAAGCGCGGCAAGTCAGATGCGCGGCGCGTCGGGGTGAATTGACGCTGCTCCGGGCAGACGACACAACTAATTAGCACGGAGTCCGTGCTTCAAGCGTGAGAAGGTTTAATACGTTCTGCGCCAGAAAAAGCATTCGTTGATTCCACGCGAGGTAGTGACATGAGAGCCTATCTTTATCGGTGTCGCGTCTGTGGCACAGAAATCTGGACTGATTTTATCGAGCTGGACAAGCTAACCTGCAAGAATTGTCATACTGCCGGAAAATGGCTTGTTCTGGACGTTAAGAACAGAGAGAAAATTTAAAAAAAATAAGTAATAGCATCTCGTTTAACACAGAGATGCTATCAAAGGGACGATCCTTGGATTATCGGTTAAGTCTCGTGTAGGCGAGTTTGATGTCTTCCGCTTTGACCGTCTTCCGGCCTGCGTGCTTTGCCATCTCGATTGCTTCTTCGGCGAGTTCCTTGCCGTACATCTCTAGGTATTCTCTAAATTGTTCTGTCGCTTCGGCGCTCACACGCTCTGCTCCAGCCTTTCGGATGATTCTACTTACTCCTGCTGCTTGTAATTCTGCCATTTGAATTACCTCGCGCTATACTGAGATTTGAACATATATATACTTTTTCGGTGTTTTTTCGATTTTAGGGTAATATTACCGAATAAAAATGGATTTGAGAGTCAAAATAACATTTGTGATTGATAAGCACAAGATGGGGAAAGCTTCATCGTGCGTCAATCGGAAATTAATGCACTCAAGGAAGTGACGAGAATGACGAGCTGTCCGCAAATTGGCATCATTGGAAGCAGGAGCTGCTCGAGGGAGATCGCGAGCATTGCCGAGCGTACAGGGAGCCTCATCGCGTCTCGCGAGGCGATCCTCATTTGTGGGGGAAGAGAAGGAGTCATGGAGGCCGCCGCGCGCGGTGCACAGGCCGCAGGAGGACTCACCGTGGGAATTCTTCCGGGCCCGTCAAAAACCGAAGCAAATCCCTTCATCGACATAAAGATTCCCACGGACGTGGGCCACGCACGAAATGCAATCATCGCGCGAGCGGCCGATTGTCTCATCGCGATCGCCGGTGAATACGGCACGCTATCTGAAATAGCCCTCGCGCTCCAGATGGCAAAGCCTGTGGTGACCTTAGCCTCAAAGTGGAAAATTGAGGGAACGGTTCTTGCCGACTCACCCGAGACGGCCGTCGAGACGGCACTGCGCCTGTGCGGTGAGAGCTAAGCAAACGCTATGTACGTGAAGCCTCCATAGGGCTATCGGATTTCCATGAACATTATTCTCCTTGGGACGGGCGTCGCCATTCCACAGCTCGAAAAGGCCCAGTCAGGCATACTCGTCAAGACCCCGGAAGAACTGGTGCTCTTTGACTGCGGGGCGGGCATCTTGGGCCGCATCGTGCAGAGCGGGTACGATTACCAGAAGATACACAAGGCGTTCTTCACCCACCACCACCTCGATCACAACTCGGACTTCCTGGCGCTCCTTAAGGCGCAGCAACTCGCCGCTATGGATTCAGACGCTCCTGTGCAGACGATGAACGTGTTTGGCCCTGCCGGCACGCAACACCACGTCGCGCAGTTGCTCGACCTTTATGACTACCTCACCGTCGAAGTCGCCGTCACTGAGCTTGACGACGGCGACAGCATTCGCGTTGGAAACGGAGTCGTTTCCGTTCGCGCAACCAAGCACAGCGTTCCTTCAATCGCGTACCGGATGCAAACGCCCACGTCGACGCTCGTGTATTCAGGTGATACCGAACCCACCGAAAGCGTCCGTGATCTATGTCATGGCGACGTTGACGTGTTAATACACGAGTGCTCGTTCCCCGATTCGTACGCGTCCGTTTCGAACCATACGACGCCGGCGAAGTTGCGCGACCTCATATTTGACCGGCAGATTGACCGGGTCGTGCTCACCCATCTCTACCCGCACGCGAGCGGACAGGAGGATGCCATGGTCGACGTCGTCAAGGAGAGGTTCCCTGGAAGGGTTGACGTGGCGTATGACCTGATGAAGATTTATCTCTGATCTGATTCGAACTACGCTGTTTTCGTGCCTTGGGCCGCCTCTGCAACGTCCGCGACGGCTCCTGCAGCGAGAATAATCGTGCCACGCTCGCTGATCGCGTGCCGAACACGCGAGTTGCTGCCGATCGTTACGTCGTTAACCGCGTCAATCTTATTGACTTGTGAGTTGCTGCCGATATTCGCGTACTCCCCGGCTTCGATGTGGCGCGCCTTGAATCCGCTCCCCGTCTTGATCCCACCGGTGATCACCGAGCCCGTGACGTGACAGTCATCGCCGAAAAAAGCCTCAGAGCACTCAATAGAGCCGTTGATGACGACGTTGTTCTCAGTTGTCAAAATACCATACACGTTGATCGTCGCGTCCTTGTCTGCAGGGTAGAGCTGGGTATTTGCTTCCAGGTACAGGTCCTCGTCAAGTTCCTTCAGGTTCGCTTGTTTACCGCGTTCTATTCGCATTTTTTCACCTTTCACCGAGTCTCTTTGATATTCACCGAGTGAACACGACGCGGTGATTTAAAAGCGTTGTTGCCGTTTTTCACGCAACTCGTGACTGCAAAACACAAAATGTGGCCGGTTAACTATCGCCATCACTAGCCAAGCCAAACGACAAAAAAGGGGAGTCGCGTTTTCGACTTCATCACGACGCGAGAGAGTCAAAGTGCTCAATGAATTCAGCGCGTGAGCACGCGTGACATAAATTGGCAAACCATGTTTTAACAATAATTGGACTGCCGCACCGCTCACAGTATGCGGCATCCCCTGGTCCGGTATTCATCTCTATCATCTTATCACTCACTGCCACTTCACATAGAATACACTACATTTAAGGCTTACGTTCTGGATCTTTTGCGCCATGCTGTGCCGCGGCCAGTAATTAGGTCCGCAAAAAACCGCTTCGCCGGTAACGAGTCCGTAGGCCCGCAAGAAGTATCGGCGGCAACAGTTAACACTAATTTTTATTGCTTCAATAATATATAATTGTTGTCAAGCCGATGTGCTGCGCTTTCACACGATGAGCTAGCTGCGCCGGAGATTCATGCTCACGACCGATGCTTAAGAATAGCGGCGACGTTTGGTAACGAGGCCAGTGCGCTTATTTCAGAACCCGTTGCAACAGAAATGCTCACAGCACCTCGTGTCCGCTTTCTGCAGGAAGCTGCTGTTGAGTGCTATTGCTGTCCTTGCGTTACGTTCACACTTCGACGCTTTCGTCTGAACTGCAAATACAGCCAGACGACGACTACGATGAGTGCTCCCGGCCAGAATGTGAATACCAGGAAGACAAAAGCTATGAACAAGATTACTGAGTTGAGTAAACCCATGCTCAATGCGTTACTTCGTGGGATTTTGCTTTAAGCGTTTCCTCTGCCGGCCCTTGTCCAAAGCCAATAATGCAAGGCTTTTTGGTGCGCGAACAAAATAAACGTCTGCAAAGGCTCTAAATCCTGATGCCGCGCACGAAAATCTTGCTTAAGCGGCCGTTTGCCCAACTCCGTCTCTTTCAAGTTGTCGATGAGCACCTTACACGAGATTAGAAATTACACTGCTATTGTCGTGCTCAGCACAAAACCGTTGTAGACAATACTCTTTGGCTGGGCTGTTTGTGGTATCAGAAAAGCGATAATGCCTGAGACCGAATCGCTAGGCTTCCAGTTTGATGCCCCCTGAAATGCACCGGTGCTGAGTGACGTTGCATAATCGACGTCATAGGACTTCCCAGCAGTGTCAACGAGCTTGAAGCTGCGTGCATTAATCCCACTGGACTGCGCGTTTACGTTTCTTGCTGTTGCGTAATACACACAATATCTGTTGCCAGCCGACGGTGTCGGGACCCCTTGACCCACATTCGAGTTGTCGCTCCGCTGGTCAAAAGAGAAGCTAAAGCGCCCCGACTGGCTCGTAGAGGGCGCTGTCGGCCCTGCTGTAGAGGACGCTGGTGAGGGACTGCTTGACGTCGTAGTTGGCGATGTGCAACCAGATGCAAGTATCGTTGCTATCAACAGAGCTGCTATAATTCCGACCATATACGTTGTGTTCATACGAATCACGTTGGACGAAGTTTCGTAGATGTATGCCTTCGTTCTTGCTTGCAAGTAATAATGCTTGTTGTTTGCACGCGGTGCCCCTGCGCACTTTTCTACGCTTATTTCCTGGATGCTGGACACGGGCGAAAGGCACGTTCAAAAATGACAAGCTTTGCCAGTCTCAATTACGCTTATCCGCTTGAAACAACAAAGAGAGTAAGGCTAATAAGCGATTGATCTTCGTGGACCTTGTCGATAAAATAGGAACCAAATCACAAAGAGCACCAATGCTACGAGTATCAACAGCGGAAGCAAGTGGAGGAAGATAGTGAGTGCCAAGAGGACGATTATCAGGATAAGTGCTACCACGATGAGATCTGATAGAATGCCCTGATGGAGTAAAAACGGCCTCCGGATAAATAGCTATTTCCTTTACGTGCTTTTTCGCTCTCTCATTGTTCATTTCGAAAAACATCTCTGTAGTGCCCCACATCACGATCACGAAACGATCTCTGCGAGGCGCTCGAATGCTTCCTGCTCTATTCTCGCGATGTTTTCGAGCTTTTCGCTGGCGTTGCCAACCCTCGCATCGATGTCTGCGGCAGTTTCAGCGGTGCAAAACAGATTACCAACGTCTGAAAACAGCATACCCGATTCGTGGAGCATCGCGGCTATTCCTAGGAACTGCTTGTCTCCGGTTACGCCTGCCACCTCATTCAGGAATCGCTCGTACGTGTAGCGAAAACAACCACCGCCCGTGCCACCGATTTCGATGAAAATGTACAGGTTGAACAGGTTCATCCGGAGCCAGCGAACAGAAAGGCTTCTTTGTTTTTAATTGCGCATCATTCTGGCGGCACCATCTGACCGCTGGCATACGCTGAATTCGTGTCGAGCAGATAGCCCCAACTGGGGAGATGTTCGCGGAATATCATGGCCATAGGCCATCCTTTCGCTTCGTCTCGTCGCCAGTCTGCCTGGAGTTCGGCAGCAACTGACCACCAGTTGCCCACTTTCACCCCGGCTTGGCTTAGCGTCGCTACGGTTGCCGCTCGTTCGTGCTCGCTCACCGCTCCGCTCGCATCAATGACGCCGTGAACATCAAAGCCTTCAAGAACCGCATCCAGGGCGGGAAATTGCAGACAAGTCGAATCAGTCATCGCTGCTATGATCAGTTTCTTTCGATTCAGTGAATCGACGGCGTCGCGGAACGCTGGCCAGCGCCAGGCGTTGATCACGCCAGGGCGTCGGATCGTCGAGACATCGGGAAATAACTCCTTGAGTTCCGGAAGAATCGGGCCGTTCGGGCCCCAATCAACACTGGTTGTCAATATAACAGGTAATTCAAACAATTTGGCAGTTTTTGCCAGCCCCAACACGTTGTTTCTAAATTCTTCAGGGGAGGCGTCATGCACCAATTGCATCAGTCCCACTTGGTGGTCAATAAGCAGCAATGCCGCATTTGCAGGAGTTAGCGCTTCGTAGGGGCCTTCATTTTCCTTATACTTAGTCATCTTAATTCTCCCATTTCATATGTAGCTGCAAGGTTGGTTTGAAGCATCAAATTGTATCTTACCTTACTCGCCAAACAGCCCCGCTATAGGTCTCTGACCTACGGTACCTTTTTCGCCTCTTCTATTGCCTTCGCAGCAATGCCGGGCGTTGCCGCTCCCGGAACAACGGGCGTGAACTCTGGGTACGTGCCTAACTTCTTCGACACAATGAGCATGATCTCCGTCATTTGTGCCTCATCCAGATCGGCCACCATGAAGACAGCGCGCGCGCCGGCCTGTGTATACGCCGCCTCTGGCGCGAACCGATCCATCATATATCCGATGATTTGTCCGGGCCCTCCTTCTTCGAAATCTAAGCGATTGCCGACTTGCGTAGGAACCTCGAAATATACCAAAAAACGCACGATTGATCACCTAGCGCCTCATTCAACGTTCACGAATAAGTGCTTTCGCCTTGCCTCACGAGATAAGGACCAGCTACATTCGTGCCGAAGGACTCGGAAAAGGTCGGTGTTTTACGCGGACAGAAGCATAGCGAAACCGGACGCCAGTTTCATCCACAGGTTTTGCGTCAAATCGTAGAAAGGGAGACAAGCAGCGTCGCATCCCACTGAGGGGCGATAAGATTACTTGCTCGTTTTGATCCTTCGAACGCTGTCACGACTCATCAGCTACGGTTTTTTTCTACAGGCGAAACCTAAGCGGGTCAAATAGCCCAACGAATTGGTTTTGTTTGTTTGATATGAGATCGGCAATTACCGTGGCGGCTATGGTGCCGTTATTCATGCCCCAGAATCCGAATCCCGTTGCTACGTATATGCCCTTTTGGGACATCAAGCCGATAATAGGCAAACCGTCATCGGATACGACGTCTTTGCTGGACCAGCGATGCTCGATGGATTCAACTTCCAGATGCTGGCGCGCATAGTTTTCAAGGCGCCGGTAGAACACGCTCTTGTCTGGGACCTCAGCAGGACTGTGTTCCCCTGCAACGATGATCATGTTACCCTTATCGGTGGGCGTGGTGCGGTACGTGTGCACGGGGTCGAAATCTATGAACATTCCGTCAGGGAAAGTCCCTTTGGCATACAATCCCAATACATAGGATCGTGCCGGAGATAGATGGTCACAGAGCCTGTCAGGATCGTATACCGGCGTGTGAGTAGCAACAACGACGTTGCTGGCCGTGATCGAGCCGTGATCTGTAACTACTTCTTTACGAGCACCGGATTTGACGGTGACGGCGCGGGTTTTTTCAAAGACGTGACTGCCGTTGCCAGGTAGATCTTCAGCAAGGGCCAAGAGGTACTTCCGAGGGTGGAACTGAGCCTGGTTCTCATACACGATAGCGGGCCCTGTTTTAAACGGCAATGGGACCTCTTCGGTGTAGGAGACCTGCAATCCCAACCCCCCTCGCAGCACGACATTCGCGCTTAATTTTGTACGCCTTCTCATCAGACTCGGTATAAATGTAAAGCGGAAGGCGGCGGAAATCACAGTCTATTTTTCGCTCTCGCACGATATCGGCTATTTTTTCCACCGCGTTCGTGTTCACAAGGGCAGTTTTTTGGGCGGTGGCCTTGCCGAACCTGGAAAGCAAGCTGTCGTAAACTAGGTTGGGGGCCGCGCTAATCTTAGCGGTGGTTCCGACAGTCACGTCTTTGACAATTCTGTCAGCTTCCAGCACTGCCACGGTGTGCCCCGCATCCTTGAGTAGCGTTGCCGTGGTGATCCCGGCGATACCTCCTCCAAGTACGACAACTTCAACCTCCAATCCCCTTTCGAGCACGGGGAAATCGGTCGCTGGGCACATCTGCAACCAGAATGATCCTTCCGTCGGCGTCATCTCGTGATTTTTCATCGGGTCACCCCGCTTGACAACGAGGTTGTGGGTATATCACTTGATCGTTGGTACACTCTGCATCTACAAACTAAGTGAGGGCAAAAAACCCAAAAACTCCGAGTGAGTTTGATGCACGAAATGCGCGAAGAACATAATGGCGGCTTAAATTCCAAGATTCTCATTGATGGATTCCATATTTTTATAAACTGCAGGATATTATGGTCCGACCAAATTTCACAAGTCTTCGAATGAGAGGTCAATAAGGCTTTCGTGTACGTCCAATGCTGGAAAAACCTTCACGACTTCGTGAGCACGAACGTGATTCCTAGTTATGCGGCGCTTTCTCCCGTGCACTGCGTGCGACGCTGCCGTCGCTCTGTCGCATCTTCGTTATCCAGCTCGCGAGCTCTTCAGGACGCTCGTCGATATCCCTCCAGCTGGAAGCCGAGTGTGGTCTCATCGCCGACAGCGCGTGGCGGCAAGGCGTCCGGGTAAAGGAAGACGTGATGCCCCGCCTTACGGTACTCGCGGTTGATCGCCCATCCAAGAAACGCGAGCACGCGCCATCCCTGCTCGTTTTGCGCAATCTCTAACGTGACATACCACGTTCCTTCTGGCCACTTCCCGTGGTCACGTTCGCCGGGGTGTCCGCCGCAACAGCATACCGTGGTAACGCACGGAAGGCTGTTGAGTACTTTGACGAGAGGCACAAGGTTTGCATCAATTTCCTCCTCTGGCACGGGATCGCCCTCTGCAGTGGTACGAGTGATGCGTACGGTGTCTAATCTTTATCTAAGTTACAGCGCCAGTGACATGCTTTATGCACAAACTATGAGGTTACAGAACGAGCATCTCGCGCAATGGCCGTCGGCGTATAGACATACCACACCACCCCGCGAGCGCCGCTGAAAAAAAGGGTACGATTATGAGGTATTTCGCTGCTAAACGGTAACACTTAAGCCGTGTCAGCAATTTGTTATGTTTCTGATTTATTTTTTCCAGAACGAACTAAATAAGGCGAAATGTGTGACGACTAAGTCGGTAGTAGCGGTCCTCGTTTTTATTACAATTGTATCATCGTCCGTAGCGGGGTGCATGATAGGCAATTATGGCGCGACCGACTACAGCGGCTTTTACAACAAAGCGTGGCCAGATCGCGTCATTGAGAAGCCTTTCTACAAGACCACAAGTGACCGCGGGAACGATGTCTATGTGGGGGTTTTCGAGAACGCTACAAAACAATATAGCACCACCCTTGCGCTTGAGCACGTGAAATCACAAGACGAAGCGGCGCGCGTCTATAGATATATCGTTGCAGGCGCGATCAGTAACGGCTATGTGAAAAGATCAGATACGACGCCAACTGGCTGGCCAAACCCCGTTGAACGATGGGAAGGCAACAGAGGCTTCAATTACTTATACGTAGTGTATTACAATAGTCCCGACGTGAAGTCTTGGGTAGTCGAGAAGGAATACTCTTCGATCATCTTTTGAATCCTAGCGGACAAGGTTATAGTATGGACGGGGTTAGAGGGGTAGACGCCCTGCGAAACAGAGAGGCCGTTTATGAGCCGAGTGGCGGGGGTGCAACTAATCCTGCGTTGTTTATGCCTCGGATTGTGGAATATTATGCAACTATCCGTGCGGCAGCGACACTGTAAGTTCAAAGCGGAAAAAACTAATAAGAGCTCTCAAAGTCATAGGGCGGTCGATTGCATGATCAAAAAAACTGCAATGCCCATGATTGTAACACAGAGGGATGAATGAACGTATTTGCATCCAAAAATCAGGACCTCAATCCAAAGATAGTGCTCACCGCCGACGAAACGATGATGAGCAATTACCGTGGAAACATGTTTGCAGGGTTCGCAACGTGCATGCCACAGGGGATTGTCCCAGACTGGTTTTTTTTCCACGTGTGGTCGCCTCCAGTACCGAGAAAGAATGGAAGGGCGTTGTACGCAGACTGCGGGTTGAGGATCGTAGAAGCGAGCTTAGTGAGAGAGTTCGGTCAAGATGAAATAGCAGTCGTTCACCCTCACGACCTAGAGAAGGTAGTAGGCAGCAGGACTGAAATAATAGCGATAAGCGGACACGATTTTCTTGGCATCAATCCGCCTACTTCTGAAATCATCGACTTGGTGGATAGAGGCCCGCCTTACAACAGGGTCAAGTTTTTTGAGCTGATGAGGAAACCGGTCATGAAAGAGAACGTAGTTGTCGCCGGTGGAAAAGCGGCGTGGCAGTTGGCGGATGAGACCATTATGGGCAAGTTAAACATTGACTATGTCCATCTTGGCGAGGGGGAACTGACTATCCCTCAAATGTTCAACTCCATCCTCGAAGGAGAGAATCTCCCGAGAATAGTCAAGGGAAGAGCCCCAAGCGTAGAAGAGATACCAAACATCATTGGTGCCACGATTCGGGGGTTGGTTGAAATTGGAAGGGGATGTGGAAGAGGGTGCTCCTTCTGTACCCCTACCATGCAGAGGCTCATCTATAAATCCATTGAACATATCGAACGAGATGTTAAAACGAATGTAGAAGCAGGTCAGAGTTCGATACTCCTGCATTCTGAGGATGTTCTGCGCTATGGTGCCAAAGAAATGGCGCCGGACGAAGAACACGTTCTGGAGCTCTTCAGGCGTGTCGCGTTCGTCGAGGGAGTTGAGGCGGTCTCGCCAAGCCACGTGGCCCTAGCAACCGTCTATCACAACCCCGGTCTTGTCAAAGCGGTGAGTGACACGTGCCACTCCATGCTTGACCAAGACTGGATTGGTGCGCAAACCGGCATAGAGACCGGAAGTGAAAGGCTGATCGCTATGCACATGAAGAACAAAGCGTTGCCGTCTTCCGCTGAAAAGTGGCAGGAGATCGTTACCCAAGCCTTTGGCATCCTTGATGACAACAACTGGATTTGTGCGGCAACGTTGATAAATGGCCTTCCGGGCGAGACGACAGATGACGTGATAAGAAGCATTGAACTGGTGGAAGAGTTGAAGAAGACTTCGACGCTATCACTGGTATTTCCTATGAACTTCGTTTCAATGCGCGGCTCAGTTTTAGATAGAGCGAGGACGTTTACGATCAGGAAGATGACGCCGGAACACTGGCAACTCCTTGGCGAGTGCTTAGACCACGATCTAAACGTCGCGCCGAAATTATTGAGAGCGGTTAACGAAACAAGGAGCGGTTTTTTCGAGAGCTGGCTGTTTTATTTTGCGATTAAAGGCAGGATTAACGGGCTAAAGAGAGATGTTAACAGCATGAGGAGGGGGGAGCCACCAACAGAACGGAAAGAGGAGAGTACGTGGATTAACCCAGAGATACCGGACTTGCGATGAGGCATTTGTCCCCTAAATCTGCTTTTTATAACGCGATGACGAAGCCGAGCAGGGTTAATAGTATCACGAGCAAAGCTCCTGGGATCCCTGCCAGTGCACAAATAAGTACAGTAATAATATTTATGGGCACTGCGAGCCCAAGGAATTTCGCCAAAGCCAGAACGATGAGGCCAAGTATCGAATTAACTACTAAATACCGTATTATTCTCCCCAGATCCATAACAGCAACTAAACAACAAGATGGAAAAAGTTTTCGCTTTTTTTTTAATTCGCCGGCGAGCAGTCGACAATGTAGTCAAATCTGCTCCATCATAGGCGCAAAAAAAGAAAGAACGGGAGTGCGCAACTCTCTTTCAGTTTTTTAACCGAGCGCCTGCGGGAACTCGATGCGCGAATCTGTCATAACTCGTGCTTCAAAATACCTTTGAATACTTGATATAGCATTATTCCGACACAGGTTAGGACAAACCCGAAAAAAACGTATCTGAATGCATCTAGTTTTTCGTTCATTCGTTCTGAGTGGTTTTTCACGATCGTTATTTTTTTTAAGTTCCCGGGCGAGCAGGGTAAAAAAATCAAAAGACAGAAAGCGTTATTTTTGCATAGCAAGGCATTTTTTTGCCAACTTATCGGTCGCATTGCGCTCGATTCTTGTGAAAGGTATAAATCGAAGAGGCGTTTATAATTAAGGTACGCTCTATAGGATGTGTGAAGAAAAAGGTAGTTGCCTGTGGCTTTTGGAGTAGGGCTTTCGGGGTAGAAATAAACCTCTGCTCTGAAGCATCGGGCGAATTCGCCTTGGCTCTCAAACAAACCATTGGCAGGGATCACTTTCGGAATTCACATATCCTATAGAGTTCAACCTCACTTTTTTTGTGATGATTCTTTTGATTGTGCTTGTTCTTTCGTTATGATCCTCACGCTCGCAGCTCAGCCCGTCATATGTTCGATTGGCCACTTTCAGGTGAAAAAAACATGCTATTCATACACGCTGTTAACAGAAGAGCCGAAACGTCCTGCTGTCGCTATCCTTTCCTCAGATTCGCTATCCGGAAATGCCCCTTGCAAGTCTGAAAATCGTTCGATCAGGCTGTCATGCACAGCTGCCGCTTCGTGAAGGCTAGGGCATCTTTTCAGGGCCTGCATCCTCATTACTGAAAAAACAACATGGCTTTTCGTGTTTGACGTTTTAACCAGCGAGGCGCCCTCAACAAGTTAATGCTTTGCTGCCCGTTTAAGCGCTACAGCGCGGAAATCGTGTTCGCTCCGAGCCAGGGGTATCGCTTTGCGGCCTCGAATTGCAGTACATTTGCGTTCAAGAGCATAAGCTTAAAAGAGATAGATGGTCGTTAGTAGCACGCGGACGCACGTGACGCATTCCGCGCGCTGCGCTTGCGAAAAAGGAAGTAAGGAAATATGAAAAACATTGTAGAGACAGCAATTGATGCTGGTTCCTTCACAACGCTGGTATCAGCAGTGAAGGCAGCAGGTCTCGTCGATACCTTGAGCGGACCTGGTCCCTTTACGCTCTTTGCCCCGAACGATGACGCGTTTGCCGAGCTGCCTGCCGGCACGGTAGACGAGTTGTTAAAAGACAAAGACAGGCTCACTGCAGTGCTTACCTATCACGTAGTGCCCGGCAAATACATGGCAGCCGACGTGATGAAAATGACGACAGCAAAGACCGTTCAGGGCGCGACGCTGGCGATTGCAACGGAGACAGCGGTCATCGAGGAGGACACGGTAGTCGTTGAAGATGATGTCGTGGTCGAAGAGGATGAAATCGCGGCATTTGAAGAGTTAACGGTGGACGATGCGATAGTCATTCAGGCGGATATTGAATGCACTAATGGCGTGATTCACGTTATTGATTCCGTCCTTGGGCCTGAATAAGGCGCGCGTGTAGCCAGGGGATGCCCTGGCCTCTTTTTCATGTACACCGCGTGCATCCCGATGTTCGCTGTGACCGGATTGTTCCGCCGGCTTGCCTGCGAAGTCGATACGGAGCCCTCACTCAGCGCGTTCTCTGCGTAGAGGTGGCTCACGCAGTCACATCTCGTCGTTCAGGCGTCTTTTCTCTCGTGCCGGTTGCGCAGCGAACTCGCCGCAGAGGTTTTGCCTGAACGTCCGGGCAGGTCTTGCAACAGAGACAGTTCATCACGTTTTCTGACATCGTTGGAATGTGCACGTCAATCCCCCTGATAAAGCACGTTCTGCTCGAATCTTCGTCCGTTGCGAGTGCATGCGGAAGGGTTACTCACTTTCGTAATGTGTAGTAGGTCCTTCGCGAGCAAAGCGCCTAAAAATCATCGCAAACCAGCGCTGTCGCGTTCCATTTGGTTAAAAAGAGTTTTTACCTCGGCTTTTACGCCTTCGAGACGATGTTCCAGCTTCTCTACGCGCTCCTTTAAGTCATTTATTTCGCTTTCGTAGTCCATTTTCTTGACCCCCTCGGTTCTTGACTATCGTTTTGCGTTTACGCAGTCACTTAGCTGCATTTACGAATGTTCATACGCCCGTCATATTCGCGGCACTGACGCAAAGCGCCAGCACCTTTTAATAACCCGTCACCGTTGTCGCCGTGCACTGTTTGGAATCCACGCACCGTGCGCGCTCTTGATGCCTTCTTCGCGCCCGCCCGCCAGGTCTAACGCAGGGACAACGCCGTCGGGTAACAAAAGCGCTCCTACGAACGGGGTGGACTATTTTATGGGTACCTTAACGCCTTCAACTCGCTCTGCTAACGGTATGATCGCCTTTAAAAGTCCATTTGAGAACGTCGCCGTTGCTTTTTCCGGATCAGTCTTAAGCATGAGTACCCAGCAGCCTCTATACGCTATATCGTCTCGGGGTGCCGTCAGACAAAACCCGTTTTCCATCGCTTCAAATTCGATATCCTTCTTGTGTACGCCAGGGAGTTCCACTATAATGGTGTAGGTTTCCGCGTCGTGATAGAAAACTGCATCTGGTGCGACCGGGATCCTTTCTTTTTTTTCAGCCACTGATGATCACCAATGGAAGGTTCACTTCAAACGCTTAAATAGCTTAGCCGCGTTAAAGCGCAAAACCAGCCTCTTGTAACGTACGCTGAGGCATCAAGAAAAGAGAGCCAAGGCACCGATTAGTGACCCAGATATAGCTTTTGCCACGCCGTTAGCGCACCTTTTGAACCGTACTAGCATCGCTTAACGTCATGCGCGCCCGTAAGGTGTTTCGATGCGAGGGCCGCATCAAATTCGTAGGCAGTGGTTCTTTCCTGACCCGAACTTGAAGCGTTCCTTTTTGACAGCTGCACCTCGAGCATCCACGCCGCTACCGTGCCGCTGAGCCTGTCCTTGAACTCTCCCTTAAGTGTGAGGCGTTGCTTGGCGATGAAATACTCATTGAGTTTGTGGATCAGCTCCTCGTTTCGTTGACCATCGAGGCTTATTAAGCCGTGGGCGTCTTCTAATCCGGAAACCCTCGCCTTTGGCTCTTCAAAGGTTGAAGCCGAGAGCTCATCTTCCCTGACCCCGAAAGTGACCGTACCGCGACCGGCGTGAGGCACCTCATTAAGACAAAAGGTAACATCGCCGACGCTCTCAAAAACACGTTCTTGCATTTCAATCACCAGAACAAAATGCGTCGAATTCCTTAAGGCTATCGTGATCCCATATCAGAATTTGGTTTTTGTAACACGCGATCGGGCAATCTAGTCGAATGTGATGCGGCCCCGAAACCACAGCGCTTGTAACCGTAGGCACTCGTCAAAGTCGTCAACGGTCGATGTTTCGCTCATATTTTGTGCTTGGAAAGGTGCTCTCACGGCTCAATAGGTTTTTGCTTACGGACGTTACCGAGACGAAGCGGGCTTTTGGTCACGATTTAAACGCAGTAAGTGACTGAGCCGCGCGGCTTCTTTAACCTTAATTAGACCTATTTATTTTTCGATTTCCTTTGACCTACGGGCTCGGCTTAAGGGCTGACGCTGAACTGCATATATTTTGCAAAGCGAGAAGTGACTCCGAGGAGGGGGCGATATATATATATATTTGGCCTCAGCGCCTTTTCGTAAAGCTGTGAACAAGACAAAGGAACACCATAAAGACGAAGCACTGACCTTGTCCATTGAGCACGCTGCACGCCTTATCGGCGTGAGCCGAACAACCGCTTACCGGATGGTGCGGGACGGCCAACTGCGGGCCATCAGAGTTGGAAGGCGGGTGCTCGTCCTAAAGAAGCCCTTAATGGAAATGCTCGAGGCTGAAGACGATACAAGCCGCTTGTGAAAACTCAGCGGTGAGCCAGCGCTGCTATCCCTCAGTCACCGAATCGCCTGAACGCAAACTCGGCAATTACGACTCCCGCCACCGCCCACGCGCCAAGTATGACCAGCCCGACCCCAATCGCATTCCAGTCATAGCCGCTGAGGAAGAGCGGCCGCACCGCGAGTACCGCGTAGTTGACGGGATTGAACTTCATGGCGGTCTGCACCCAGTCGGGGGTCAGATTCGCCGGGATCAGTGCGCTCGACAGGAAAATCAGCGGCAGCGTTATCAAATTGGAGACGAATATCAGCGGCTCAACCCTCTTCGCGCGGAGTGCCAGCGCACCGAGGAGACTGGTCAGACCGATCCCCAAGAGGCTGACGAGGACGATCGTCACTAGGATGCCGCCGACGCCGGTCGCCACAGTCGCACCAAGGGCAAGCGAGATAATTAATACGACCGCCACCTGCAACACCCCCGTCACCGCCACATAGAGCACCGTGCCCAGGATGAGCGAGTACCGGTTGACCGGCGTCACGAGCACCTTTTCAAGGACGCCAGAATTGATGTCGTTCAACAGCGCAAAGCCCGTAAAATTCGAGTTAAAAACCGCGAGCGTCACAATGAGGCCTGGCGCGAAGAACTGCAAGTAGCTACTTGTGGGAAAATCCGGCAGGGCCGTCACGCTTTTGAAAATCTGCGTGAAGAGCAAGAGCCATATCAGCGGTTGGATCAGGTAAATAAAAGCATAAAAGGGAGAACGCGTGAAGGTGCGCAGCAGCCTCAGCAGCGAGGACCACGTGTCCCTGATAATCGGCATTCTTTTCACCTCCCACCTCGCGGTCTTACGCCGCCAAGCGAACCGCGCGCCGTCCCCTTCTCCTCGCGGAGCGTTCGGCCTGTGTACTTGATGAAGACATCGTCCAGTGATGGGCGAGTGAGGGTGATACCCTCCACCTTCACCCCCGCCCCGTCGAGTACGAGCAGGATCGGAGGCACCGCGGAGCTCCCTTCATCGACGTAGACGTTGAGTCCGTCGCTCGTCGCCAGGACGTCCTTGACAAACGATTGCGGCGTGAGGAGCTGTTTCGCTTGCTCAATGGTCTTTGCCTGTTGCTCAGGCTCCTGAAGGGGCAGGGTAAGGGCGACCACGTCGCCGCGGATCTCGCCTTTCAGTTCGTCGGGCGTTCCTAGAGCGACGATCTTCCCGTGATCGATGATGGCAAGACGGTCGCAGAGCTTGTCGGTCTCCTCCAGGTAATGCGTGGTCATTAGAATAGTCGTGTCTTCTTTTTTGAGTTGGCGGATGTATTCCCACACGCGAAGGCGCGTCTGGACGTCTAACCCGAGCGTCGGTTCATCGAAAATGAGCAGCTTCGGCTGGTTAATGAGGGCGGTCGCAATTTCCAGACGTTTCCGCATGCCACCTGAGTAGGTGCCCACTAACCGGTCTGCCGCATCCGTTAACTCCACGAGCTCAAGCACCTCATCGGCCCGGTGCTTGATCGTTTGAGCATCGAGGTGATAGTAGCTCCCAAAGAGCCCCAGGTACTCGCGACCCGTGGCGTTCTCGTCGACCCCCGCTTCCTGGGAAGAGTAACCGATTATCTCGCGCACCCTGCGCGCGTCTTTGGCCAAGTCCAACCCGTCGATGAGCGCACGACCCGAGGTGGGCCTCGTCAAGGTGACGAGCATGCGAATGGTGGTGGTCTTGCCCGCGCCGTTGGGCCCGAGCAGCCCGAATATTTCGCCTTCCTTGATCGCGATGCTGAGGTCATCGACCGCGCGGATCTTGCCGTTGCACACCTTCGTAAGATTGAACGTTTCAATGATGTTCTTCACGGCTCCCCTTCCCATGAGGTCTTTTCCAGCCGACTCGCACAGGCGTTCTGCGAAAGAATCGCGGCTATTCTTTCTTCAACAGGTCTCCGCCGTCCGGGCGCGTTGGCACGTTAAGGTATGCCTCGCGGAACACGCATCCGTGGATGAAATCATCCTTACACACCCATCAGCAAGCCTGAAGGCAAAATGAAAACGCTCACTAATTAATTTATCCCTTGATAGAGCGGTCGCAAGCAGGAATGTGCACGGAGGTGAATGAAGTGCGCCCCGTATGCCACGATGCGCGATACGGTGAATTATACAGGAGGCATAACAGAGCTTAAATTGGTGCTGTGAATGCGACAGCTATGGCCCGCCTCAATCTCAGCCACCTACACTTGCGGAGGCCAGATCGTAACTTCAAAAGCAATAGGCTCTCTTAATTCAAGTGTTCGAGTCGTGTTAGATTCAAGCGTGTACAGGGGTTGGCCATATTGGTCGGTACCCCAGCACTCGAAAACTAATTCCCGCATAGCGGTGAGTTGATGGGGGCTTCCATCCAGCTCTCGTGCTGATATCCCCCTTTTCCAGCCACCGTTACGTTGGAGAATCCTGCTTCCTGTCCAAGGGCTCCATATGAAACGCCAGCAGACGAGATGAAATGATTCATGCCGTTTAGGGTCACTGCTGTCCCATTGACCTCAGTAAATTGTATTTTCCAGCTCCATCTCCACCTATCCCCATTGCTGCTGCTCACTTTGAGCGGATAGATGCTCTTTGGATACGTGATAATGACCATCGCATTGGTAGACGACGCCTCTTTTGTGAGCGTAGGATAGTGCGGCTCAGTATCATTGTTTTTTCTTTCGATAATCTTAATGCAGCCAGCTAGGGACAGAAAGCGACCATAACAAGCGTGATGAGCACAGCCAACTTCTTAACTATATTTCTAGCCTTAAAGCTGGCGCCGGTACAGTCTTTGATTGCACCTTAACCTGAGACGACTAAAAACGATGCTTCGTACTGTGACGGCGTATTTGGTCGAAAAACAAATTAACCAGCCATGTAAGAAAGAATCAATGTAGCTTAAGCGTTCTCTTCTACTGACAGTACGGTTTTTGGTAGCGCCGTGGCCGACCGACCCGACTGAAGTTGCAAAGCTTAATGAGATGATGTTCGCAGCGCTTGACAACTTGTTACAGAAAGGTGAAATGCAAGAGTTCGGCTTCTTCCAAGGCGCAACATCAGGATATACGATTGGTGGCGGAGAATCCAAAGACGCGTTCAGAAGAGCATACTCATTCTATCCCTTCATTGAGGTCGAAGTGCACGAAATAGTGCCCTACGAAACAGGAAAGGAAGTCATGAGGGGGTTTGGAAAGCCCAAGCAGAAGCAATGAAGCGGTAATTCTTTAGGATTGCTCACGGAAGAATGGAGCGAAGACGACTCACGACGAGTCGAGCAACTGCACCAAATGAGCGACGCTGCGCTCTTGTGTGACAAATCGCGGCGGTATACTTCTTTGAATGAATCCGGATATTCCGAGCAGCTCTTCCATCTCAGATGACAGTGCGAACGTTGGCCGCGCGCTCTTGTCGGGTTTCTTCTGGCTAATCAGCCGTGCGCGGTTCAACAATCTGCTGTTTTTACTGCCCGCGACGATCACAAGATTCTCGAAGGCGTATCCGCGCTTGACGTGGGCGTTGGACGGATAACGCTGACGATACGCGGCCCTTTCAGACGCTGATAACCAGTTGAAATCGATCACTTGATCGATCGTGAAATAGCCGACGAAGTAAAGCGCTTCGGGATACTCAGCTTTGTAGTGATTAAACGGTTTTAATCCTGCGTAAAAAACGAGCAAATCCCCTTCACCCAACTCAAGGAGATATCGACGTTTTGCCGTCGGGTCACCATACGTGCACGTTTCGAACTCAGGATCATCGTGCATTGGTACGTGCCTGAGCGCTGGTGGCACATATCTCGACAGCGGTTTTCCCTTCCTGCCGAGTCTTTCGCTGTAGGTAGCAGCCGTGCACGCTCGATACGTCTCCGGAATGGGAACGAATTCGAACGATCCGTCGTCAAAAATTGGACCGTAGGTTCCGCCGCTTCCCTTGTCGATGCCGACGCGGAGCAATAACGCCTTCATTGTTCTGGGCCCCGAGAGTTCAGGTCTGAAGCATATAATGGCAAGCTCTAAGGGTTCCGTGGGGACCTCGGCTATGTCGGTGCACCTGACCGACGGCCATCATTTTTCCACGGCCGTTTTTATCGCTATGCGCTCTATTACGTTCTCGTACGCGTCGCGAAGCCCGCGGCGAGTATTAAGACCGCCATAACCGTTTGGGTCATCGACATTTGTCTTGTCCTCAAGCTCTTCGATCTCTTTCCTACAGAAGGCTATAACGTTCTCTAATATCTCTTCACAATTCATTTTCAATCCTTTCCTCCCGTTCGAATTCGGCGCGTAGAAGAAGACGGGCTGTCCATAGTTCGGGACCTCAGCGAGCTGCGCAGCGTGGTAATCACGTGCGCTCCAACGAACGTAGTGGACTATTTTATGGGTACCTTGACGCCCTCAAGCCGTTCGGCGAGCGGTATAGTCACCTTCAGAAGGCCATTTTTGAACGTGGCCGTTGCCCCTTCCGGATTGATGGAATGGGAGAGTGCCCAGCAGCCGGCATATTCGATATCCCCTCGAGGTGCCGAGAGACAAAACCCGTTCTCGCCAGCTTCAACTTTGATATCCTTCTTGTCTGCGCCGGGTAGTTCCACGTCGATGGTGTAGTTTTTCTTGTCGTGATAGAAAAATGCATTCGGTGCGACAAAGGTGCGATCTTTTTCAGCCATTGATATCCCCCCTTAGAATTCTTTTGAATGATTAAGTAGCTTTGCCAGGCCTAACACTGTAGAATCTCATTTTTCAGTAGGTGAACTGCTCTTTTTATTTTTTGCGCGTCCTGTTCTGTTACACCAATGACCCATACGATTCGGCTGCATCCCGAAAAAGAAAGGCCATAAGCGTGGATCGTTAGAAGTGTAGAGTTTGGCTGACGTTGTCGATTCTACTGGACGCAGTGAAAACCCCTGTTGACCTTGTCAAGGTTAACGCTAGCAATTATCTCCTCTTCTGCCGTCGCAAAAGGCGTGGTCTACATCGGGGTACTATGACTCTGTTACACATCGCGGCAACGTCTATGCTCTCAACGCCGCCACCGTTCAACAGTTCGAAAGTGAGCTTGAACAGCTTGAAACCGGAGACGTTGCTGCACACCGAACGTGGACTAACGTCGGAGCTACGTCACGACAAAGAAACACTCCAGAATCAGCTCGAACTCGGACCCTGCGGCTGCCTGCGCCCAAAATCGGTTTCTGGGCGCGACTTTTTGGCAGTTCTAAGCGAGAGAAAAAAGAGTGGTGACTAGCACAGAAAAACCTAGACGCGAATTCTGGCCAAAAGGGCGAAACTTCACTTCTGAGTCGAGTGAAGCTATCCTCTGATGAGCGGGCCGCTAGGCGCCAAGAAATTCGTGATTGGTTTTTTGGCGTTTAGGTGTGTTCCTCCTCATTTTGTTTACACTGTTGAGGTTCCTGCCTTCCAGCATTCAAGCGGCAGCGTATCCTTCGATCGTCTTAAACGATGACAAATCTTGAGCTTTTGCGCTTATTTGCGCGTACAGCGCGATAACTTAAACTATCATAACTGCACAAACAAAAATGGCTTTAAGCCGAATGGTAAAGTAGGTGACTAAATTGAAGTTTAATGTCGATATTGCGACCTTAGTAACGCAAACTGTTGACTTGTCCACTTTTTTTAAAGGCAGCGATTGCAGGAGATCTGGTAGAAACGCTCAAAGGGCAAAGCCCCTTGACGATCTTCGCTCCTGATAATGAGGCATTCAGTAACGTTCCAACTGGCATACTCGACAGTTTGCTCAACAACAAGGAACAGCTGACCGGCGTTCTTACGTATCACGTGGTGGGCGGGACGCACTTGGCGGCTGATTTGGCCAAGCAGAAGACTCTTAAGACTGTTCAAGGTGGTATGCTCGAGGTTCACGAACATCATTGGCTGCGGCACGGGATCAAGATAAACGATGCTGTGGTTAAAGATGCCAACCTTGAGTGCACTAACGGTGTCATTCACATCATTGACACCGTGTTAATGCCGAAGTAGGCCTCTATCAAACGGCTATCGTCAGAAGCACCGTAACCCTTGACGGACGCGGGAGCGCTGACCTTGACGGCGACCCGTTGGCCTATGCGTGGGCAATCGTCGAAAACCGCAGCTCAGCATAGCGACTATTACCAACCCTACCTCAGCCAAGCCCACCTTTGTCCCCGATCGCACGGGCACCTACAAGCTCCAGCTCATCGTCAACGATGGCTACGTTGATAGTGCTCCGATCACAGTCAGCGTCACCGTGAAGCCGACCAAGGCGACGGTGGTGCAAGACCTTCAGAACTTGCAGACAAGTAGCAGTAAGCTCGCTCAAGCCAACTTCAAGAATCAGAACTCACAAGAGACACTGAACGAGAGCTCAAAGAACTTGTTGACGAGAGCTCAATAACAGACCAACCAACACTAAACACGGGGTACCGCTGCACACTCCCGCTTACTTATTCCTTGGACTTTGGGACCTCATAAAGCCATTTTGCGAGTAGCGCGGTGAGCCACGGTAACACGAAATACGTGAGCAGAGCGATCTGTATCCCCAAAGAAATAAACAACGCAAGGGGTTGTGGCAGAAAACGAAGAGCGGGATTAAGGAGAGGTGTCATAATCTCAGCCATTATGAAGATGCTCACGGTTAGGAGCAGTACCATCTTCCAGCGTGACGGAGACGTGGGATGCCGAGGAGCAAACCAGAGGGACAATCCCGCGGATCTACGGATGTTGGCCGGACTCTCGCTCATCGCATCAGCGTGGTCGATCAAGGCCTTGCCAGTTGCGGAGTGCTCCCATTGCATCATGCTTGCGTAACTATCGAACCGGACAATTGTCACGAAGCCCCGGTCACTGGCGCCTTCCGGGCGCAAGAAAGTTGAGCCAAGATAACCTGCGTGTGCCGCGGCATCAGTTGATATCTCTTTTTCTAGCGCCTCATAAGCCTGAGCAAAGCCCGATTTGATTCTGCGCCGGATCACGACCGTGACGGGGCCGGACTCTGAATTCCCATCATCTCTTGCCGCATCAGTCATAGGAGTGTTGTGTACGCGTTTCAACGAGTGTTTTGGCCCTTTACTCGCGCAGTCTCACGATCCACCGGCTCATCTGCTTTGGGCAGCAACGACACGGACTCGTGCGTTCACGCGATCCGCGTATAGGGGAGATACGCCCCTACAAGTGTGCCGTTATGGCCTTCATGTACCGCTCGACGACGTCATTGATAATGTCTTCTTTTGAGCTTGTGTTAGACAGGGGACTTTGCACGACGTCATGCCGGGCGGTTTTGTAGTTGTCTACCTGTACGCGCGTATTCAAGCTGTACCCCGTCGGAGAGATACGGGCATAAATCTCATAACCGAACCGCGTTAACCCCTCGTCGATCTCAATTGCACTGGCTAATCGGGAACCGGCTCTGACTGACGGATGCGCGAGAACGATGTTTGCTTCGGATCCGTGTTTCAGCAGTTCCGACCGTACCTCTTCAAAAGCTAGATTGATCGTCGAATCGAAGAGTTCCGCAACGAGCGAGAATTGCTGGGCATGTGCGGGGGCAGCTTTCTGTCTGTCTTCCGCCAATTTTTGTTCGTGGGCCGCCTTCTTTTGAAAGAGGTCATCGAGTCTTTTTTTCCAGTCGTCCATATATGTCACCAATCAATTACGTCCATAGAAATGTGGCGAAACGTCTATTTAAAGCGAACCTGGATTCGATGCCTGCGCTACGATCCTTGCACTGGGGCAGCAAAGGCCGTGCCATCGACGTAGCGACGTGCGAAAGAGGCGACGGGGGTGAGAAACCCCAACCGATTCGACAAGCCCCATAAACTCGACCAGATGACTTGATGCTTTGCACAGTCACTTGCGAGAGCGCTTGCTATAGCACATTGTAGCACGCGTGCTCTCAAGTCTCGAGCCATCACGTATCTGCGTTCACATTGGCATAAGCTCCTCTGGCTTCGTGGGGGCGAATGAGCCAACGAGAAAGAACTCGCCGTTCCGCGAAATAGAAAGGCGATAGCGCACATCCTAGCAGCTCAGACGAGTATCCACACGAACGCGACGAAAACGAAGTAGAAAATGCCATTAAAGATAAGCGATCCGGCGCTAAGCCGTTCCCGCGTCGCTTGAATGTAGAGTGTTAGGCTCGCGATGAACGTCAGCACGACACTTACAAGTTCAAGGCTCCCTAACGCCCACGGCGTAAAGGCAATGCCGAAGGCAACCGGGATGCACGTTTGAAAGACCATCGCACCGGTTATGTTCCCTAGCGCGAGAGTATCCTTTCCTTGACGCACCCAGAGGACACTGTTAAATTTTTCAGGAAGCTCCGTAGCAAACGGTGCGATGATGAGCGCAAGCACGGTCGCATTGATGCCCAAACTTGCGGAGAGATCAATGATTTGCCCGACGAAGATTTGGGCGCCGATAATTATCAGCACCAGCGCGAGGAAGGTTTGGAGCGTCGCACCCCATAAGGAGGGGTCAGCCGCTGTCGCATGACGGAGTGCGCGCGGAACGAGTGAGCCAAGCTTGAGCGGCTCGATATCCGCTTCGCGGTACGGGTCTTCGAACCTGACGACGATCACGAGGTATACGACATAGACGACGATGAACAAAGGAGCGGCCGCCGAACGCACGCTGGAATTCGGGACGAGGGTCAGCGCGATCGCCATGCTAAAGACAAGAAGGAAGAAGCTGAGGTCACGCCTCTTTGCCGACCCTCTGAGAACAAGGGCGGTGCCCTGCTCCCGCCGCTTCCGTTGATTCAACCATGTTACCCCGGGTTGTTTTTTTTGTGATCCGGTATCACGTTTTGGGGCATTTGACCACGAGCAGTCTCTTGCTGCAATGCGCGGAACGGCAATATGGGTGCTGATTGATTTTTCCCGTCCGGCCTTCCTTTCAACTTCTCTGAGCCACTTAAGTATCTCTGGTCTGTGTGTTGTTTGACGTGAATCAAACTCAGTTTGAAGCGAAGAAATGATAATCCGTAATCCTTTTCTGATAGCGGTATCAGCGCTCTCCGGTGTAGGTACGATCCCTATCTCTGCCGGTTTGGTATGAAAGACAACTTGCTAACGAGGGGTTTGAAAAGAATAGGCTCAGCGAGGGCTGTCACGCGTTTCAGCGTCAATCGTGAAGGAAAAGTCTCATCAGGTCGGGTGGGTGGAGCATCAAAGATTTGCGTTTAGAGATATAGACCTCACGGTGCCTTTGGTTCTGTCCTGGTCTCGCTTTTGATGCTACTTAGCGAGGTGTTAGGCGATTATACTCTAAAAGGCTCGTTTGCTTCGGTTACCCATTGGTTTTTTGCACTAAGCCACTTTAAGCCTTTATACAAGGCGCGTTGATACTCCGGCATAGAGAGGCGTGGGTCCGGCTGTGGTAGCACTTCGACGCCTGCGTTTATAAGCGTGTGCAAGTGTCGCTTTATACGGTTCAACTCGGCGTTATTGTCTCGCAAGTCAGTTAGCGTCTCCTTTAGTTCCTCGTCGCTACGTGGCTCCGCTACCAGCGCCTTTATCGCCTTGTTCGCTACCAGCGCCTTTACCTTGTTCGCTACCAGCGCCTTTATCGCCTTGTTCTGTCGCTCGTGCCCTTTTACCTGGTCTATTGTTTCGTCGAGCGTTAAATATCGCTCGTCTACGCGCCGGTAATAGTGCATAAAATCCCAGTCAAGTATCATAACAGTCATTTATACCACCTCGTCACTCTCGCCGTTTATCTCCGATCTCGTACTTTTTCCAAAGACAAAGCACCCACTGACGTGTCACGGGCTTAACGTTTAACCTCAGCACAAGCGTGATAGGCGACGAGGATCGGATGAACGGCGGGTAAGCCCCGCACAAAAAAGAACAAGGGATAATCACGGGCATGCCGTACTCAGCTGTGACATGCTTTGGTTGTTACATAATAAAACGGTGCGAGAGCAGATAAGGCTTTTCTATTCTTCCTTCTTTTTTGCCGCCGCTCGCGCTTTATCGTTGACTAGTCAGAAATTGCAGCGCGGCTTCCGAATAGTGGAAAACAAACGAATTTGCAGCACACTAAAAAAATCGTAAGCAGAATAAGCGAGGCTGCTAAAACGTTCGAGCGGCTGCATAGTCAGAATTTAAAAAATGTGCGTCCGGACACTGCTCGACTATCCGAGCGAACAGTCCACTTTCTGTTATCACCACAACTTCAAGAAATCGCATGCTGATTGCGATGGGTTTTGACAGCCTGTTCTCGACGCTTTAGTCCGCCCCGCCGCCGAGCAAGAACCCCAGATAGAGGCCATACAATTCGACCGCCCCGTTATCCTTGACCGAAAAGAAGTACCCTTCTCGCGCCCCTCCTTGCACACTTCAATCCCGTTGTTGTAGCAGTTGAAGCTCAACATCTTGTTGAAAGGAATGCTCACCGGCTTATTCCCCTGGCGCAGGCTGAAGCAGGATACGTCTCTAATCTTTTGACACCTCTCCTTTTTTATCCTCATCACGCCTAATCGTCGCCCGTATCGTTCCCCCAGGATGCCATGCTGAATCCGCATCAATATCTACACGCAATTTATGATAGCGGCAAAAATCAACAATCTCGCATAAATCCTCAAACGATGCACCGTACGGTTCCGTTGTTATCACATACTCGCCGTCGGGATGCTTATGCGTAGTCGAGTGGTCGAATATGCCGAGAATATTGCCCACGTCGTCCGCGTCTACTTCTTCTTCGCGCCCAGGTATCCGCACGCGGCGCTTATGCAGCAGTTTACTTAGTTGAGCGCCGTTCGGGAATTTACCGCCCGCGTTCCGTTTTACGCTCATGACTTCGGCATATACATTTTCTAGGTCGTCGAGTTCTTCAAGCGTTTGAACCGCCTCAATATACCCTGGCGAGGGATTAAGATTATATTGCGTTCTGCGCTCGCGTTTAATATCTTCGGACTTCATACTTTCATACCTCCCTATCACCTAAAATGAGCGGCTTACCGCCTGTTAGTTTTAAAAATATATGGGCCGCCTCGCCGATCAAGGATGCTCGAAGAGAGCGCCAGTCGTGTCCGCCCCCATCGTGTCGGCCCCGGTAAGGTCAGCGCCGATGCAAGTCGCCTCACTGAGGTCGGCCTTGACAAGTCTAGCGCCCCGCAACGCAGCGTTGGTGAGGTTCGCCTTTGTCAGGTTAGCGCCAGAAAGGTCGGCCTCGTCGACTTCAGCCTCGGTAAGATCCGCCTTGATAAGGGTTGCTCGAGTAAGGTCGGCCTCTTCGAGCGCAGCCTCAGTGAGGTCAGCCTCGGTGAGGTCAGCAGCGTGAAGGCTAGCTTGGGTGAGGTCAGCTCCTCTAAGGTCAGCTTTGATAAGATCTGCCTCGGTGAGGTCGGCCCCGGTAAGGTAAGCCCCACTGAGATCTGGCCGTATCTCCGGATGCGCCGCTCTCCATTGGTTCCAGACCGATACTCCCTGCAGGAGCATTTGGACGTGTAATTGATTTGCCATGGTAAGTCTTGCCTCTGCTCGATTGTGGAAGAGTGTGCGCATTTGTGAGATATAGCGCTGTCCTTCGGGTCGTTACACATGACCCAACAACAGTGCGCTTATCATGCTTCCAATCGCGCGGGCAGCAAAGCAAACAACAAGAAATCCGACAAATGTGCGAACTTTTCTTGCGAGATTCGCGTAATAGCGATGTAAGCGCAGATTGCCGGAAGTGCGACCCCTAACTAAAAAAAGAGGCGTGACCCGCGCAAAAGGGGGACGTATAGGGGATTTATTATTTTAATAATGAAATAAAAAAATAACATGCAGTTCCAGTGTGGTAATTTTCAGGTAGGCCCGACCTATGATAACGCAGCGTGTTTCTCCTTCGTGATCTGTTTTTTCCTTGCCTATGCCTTATTACCTTCCGTGCGCTACTTAATTTGATGATACTATGACCAACGAAAGGAAAAAAGAGAAGAGAATCGACATGGAAGAACGACGCAAGCATCCCTTCGAGGCAACCGTTACGCCCGAGGTGCTCGAACGGGGGCGCCACTGGATCACCGTAAAGCTGAGGAACGTATCAACGGAGCCCCTCGTCGACGTAAGCGCGACGCTGTATACCTATAACACGCACGATCTCGACGTTTTGCCAAGCGGCTCTTTTCGTTTCGTGAAAGGGTTGCGCCCTCAAGACATGGAAGTGCTCAACTTTCACGTCTTTGCGAACCACACTGCATGGGTCTATCTGCACGTCACGGCGCACCGCGACGGTGCTTTCGTGAGCTGGTACTCTCCCTACTATGAGGTTCGACTCATTGAAGATCCCGCCGAGATCCAGACCTTCTTCGTGAATCGGCCCTACTGGGCGTATGAAGAAACAATCGAGACGGAAGCGGTCGTGCACGCCCACCGCGACGTGCCGAATCTACGGCTTGAAATCGCCGCAACTCCACCGTCGAAATCCCACACGCTCATGGACGTGATCGATATCAACTTCATCGTAGAAGACGGCACGGAGCGATTCGTAAGCGAGCTCTACGCGAGTGAAGAAGGCATGTACCACCTCACAGCACGCCTTTTTCACGAACAGAAGCTCATTAGCAGCAAGCTGGCATCCTGCTACGTTACGCCCCTTGAAGAGTGAATCTGCGTCTCGTCGGTGGGGGCTGCAGTTTGCGTAGGGTCGCGCCCAGCGGATGCTAGGGGGACGTTATGAAAAGTCTGTCTGTTTCGTTAACCAGCAGCACGATTGCTAGATCAGAGATGGCAAGCGCTCCCACGATTGCGCCTCTCATGCCCCTAAGGTTTGGCTGGTCATACTTGGCGCGTGGCCCGCAGTGGGAAGCTGCTCACACGCTCTACTAACAAAAATCTGTACTGGAAAATCAGCATGGACACGGTGGGCATCGCAGGACCAACGACTGTGCTCGTATTTGTCTTTGGTTATTGAGACGTGCTGCTCGGATTGCTCTTGCCGCCCGTTATCTGGAGCAGAGCACACCTCAAGAAGCATACGGTCGCTCAGGCGGTCACGGGGCCATCCTCGGTTTTGTGCTGACCACCGTTACGCTTAGCCTGCTGCTCCTTTAAGCACCTATAAATACGTCGGTTTGACCGTGCGGGAGGAAGCGACTTGTGGTGAGACCCCGCATTTAAACGGAATACGCGTGTAACGTCGAGGAGGGGGTTCACAACAGATGGGGGTAGGATTAGCGAGAAGAATACTACCGATACATCAGCGATTTGTTTTTGCCGAAAAGTCAACCTAAGCCAAGTTGCGTGCCCTGCTCATCATACAAGTCCATACAGTTTCAGAAGAATAAGCACCAGCGCGATTGCGCTCCACCATTTAATAAGATCGTCGAGTGTAACTTTCATTGTCTCTCCACTTGGCTAGCCGTACGCGCTGCCTCTAATTATATTCGTCCATCAAACAAGACGGCTTAGTCGGACCGACAACTACCGAAACAGATCAAAAACTTGCGTTGGAAAAAATGCCTATCCGGTCTTAAGGCCTAATTATTCAAGAGCCCCTCAATTCACCGGTTTTAAAAAAAAGATGAGGGGCGTTAACTCTCGATCATACGTGAAAAATGCGCTCTTGATTCTCCTTTATCTCCTTTAAGAGATCTTCATTCCTTTTTAAGAGCTTTTCATTAGCCTGTGCTGCCTCCTCCATCCTAGCACGCATCTTATTCATCTCCTCCATGGCCCGTTCCTCGCGCTTCAGTCCCTCCTCCAGATAATGCGCGTAGACTTTCTTAAGCACGTCGATCTCGCGCTGGAGCCGCTTAAGCTCGCTCAAGATAAACTCCTCTCTACCGGTCATTTGTGTTTAACCCCCTCCTTCAAGCAAGTGTGAGAGGCAAAGCCCGCATATCTCGCTCGCTTTCGCATCAAGCACGAACAGGTAGGGACGCTCCTTGCCGTTCTGCCATACTTCGAGTCCGTTCTCGTAGACGTGAAAACTCGCGATCTTCGAGAGCGGCACGCTCAACGGCTTGTGACCCGCGAACGGGTTCAAAAAGAGGCGTTGATTACTTGCGATCAAGTCTCCGCGCGACGTTTCAAGCAACTCGTCGTGTTTGACGATGTGCCCGCGCGATTGACCCACACGATAGCGTACGGGAAAGCCCCCCACCTTTATCGGAAGAGGGATCGAGACGCCGTGACTCGCTCCCGAATAGCCGAGGTTGACCGTTTTGAGCTCCTTGAGCACCGTCGCTGCTCGATAGTGCGCAGTCTCGCCTTTTTTCATAATCGCGTTGACAACCGTGATAACCGGGAGTTCTGCGCCGACATACGGAGCTATGGCCGCGCTATGCGCTTTCAGCGCTTGATCGTGCGCTGCTCGTTGTCGGCAACCGTTACAGAGGCCATCGGCTGCGTGTTCTAAGAAGCCCAGTTTATGCCCGCACTCTTTGCAGTACGTCATTTTTCACCACGTCCGCCATCAGCACAGCCTACATCTGCTTGTTTGACAATTCGCATCCGATATAGTTTCTCCGCCCGGCTATCGCCCATTTTGTCGTCAGGGTTGCGACAAACATGCCCCACAAGAGGAGCCCAAATATGGCTTCAAGTATCGAAACTGTGGCAAAAACACTCGGTTTCGGATTCTGCGAAACTGAGCTCGGATGAACGTAGCAAGGACGCTTGCATACCCATGGGCGCGCTCAATCCTTGTATAAGCTAATAAACCAGAGCGCACCTCGACCTAGTGAAAACCCTTGTACACCTTGCTGAAGTTTATCCCAGCAATCGTCTTATTGCGATAGAACAGTTGCTTTTCTCGAACGGCAGCCTGCAATTGTGCATTCGAAATGCCGTTTTGCAACGCCAAATACGCTTCCATAAACGCTGCGAGGTCATCGGCTGCTTTGACGAGCTCACCGTCGAGCGGATTGTATCGGTCTTGGTTGCATAACGCGGTTATCGTATCTGAAGTCGTGTTCTGCAGTTTCCCCTCGACCGTCACCTTGGAGACAAACTCGTCCTCGGTAAACATGCGCATCTCGGGCTGCCACGCCTCCGGTATAAGCTTCGGTCGGTAAATCCGCCGTTGCATCTCGTCGCGTTCGAACTCCTTCACGAAGCGGTCGACGCCGGTGGCGGCCCTCTTGACGGGGCTGATGACGTCCTTGGTGAGCACCTCAGGCAAATCGTGAAAGAGGCCGGCGAAGTAGTTATTGGCGCGCCGTTTGGAGCAGGCGTCAATCGCAAGGGAAAACAGGTACGACAGGATGGCAACGATGAGCATGTGGGTATCGTAAACATCCTCCGGGAGCGGATGTTTGTAATGCAGCCAATCTACGCCCGTCATCCCGTGCGCTAAGACATACTTACGATTCGTGGCATCCCATCCAATACTATCTCCGAATTGTTCGGCGAATTTGCGGAAATCACTTAGCTATAGATGTGCCTTCGAAGGATCACGCACGCGGCTTGGTGGAATTTGTTGCTGTTCTACCCCCGTAAAGCGCGGGTAACTGCGTGAGCACCGTATGCAAAGCTTTATCGACCCTAACGTCAACCAAACAACTTAACAGTCAAACTATGCCACAGTTCAGCACGGCATAGCTCGTGGCTGCGTGTTCATTTTACGGGGTTTTCCGCGTACATCCGATTCGTCTTCGTTTGCCGCGTTTAGCTTAGGTTTCTCTGTGCTTAAACGCAGACTTTAGTTTGCGAGGTTGCGATTATGAACGAACAAAAGTATAGTAGATACTGTGGAGCAGCTAACCTTCTGAAAGCAGCCTTCTGTGCAAACTGTGGCAGATCTTTTGCGCCCTCCCAGTCACCTCAGCATATTTCCGGTAAAGATGAGCCCCCGTATTTGGAAGATGAGATACTGAACAAGGTCCGCAGACTAGTACTGCCTATAACGGGGAAAAAAACCCTTTTAGGTGGGGTAATACTCGTCATCCTTTTCTATTCCGCTAGAATTGCAGGTGGATGGTTTAATACAGCTAATAACGCGGGCGCTGCGACAGTAACACCAACGCCCATCGCAACAGCGACTTATGCGCCTTCGGCAGAAACACCGACTTCAAACCCGACTGTGGAAGCTACCTCGAAGCCGACAGCGACACCAAAAGCAACGCCCGATAATACGGCAGCCGAAGTAGCTTCTTTAAGGTCGTATCTGATTTCGCAGGGCCGTCCGTTGGTCTCCGTCCTTTTTGTTCTCCATGCTCTTCAGCTTAAGCCTTCATAAACCAACAGGGAAGGGGGAAGCGTATGGTTGAACCGCGGGACACTATTGAAATTGTAAAT
>Ga0315280_10000221_pt1 | contig 111042 bp, 90 predicted proteins | sample YL17G06_40_MG_FD_203697 | JGI IMG/M metagenome (GOLD analysis project Ga0315280, IMG submission 203697) | Sediment microbial communities from Yellowstone Lake, YNP, Wyoming, USA - YL17G06_40 | ecosystem: Environmental > Aquatic > Freshwater > Lake > Sediment | place: USA: Wyoming | collected... | reverse complement strand
TGTGACATGGACTGTGACCTCGTCGGCTATAGATGTTTCGACAAACACCCCTTTGCCGCACAAGGCCACCAGCCCTCCGTCCCTCTTCACGTTCTGCCCCTCAAAATGGCCGGAGTATAGGCTAGTGCCGATCCAACTTGATAAAGCGACGAAGAAGTCGGTAGCCGCACACTTTAGGCTGCGCAGGCTGAAGCCTGCGGCTACCAGTCTTTTGCTGGAATCATCGGCAAAACCAGTTGCAGCGGCACTGGCAGAAGCTTGCCTTTGCAATACCAAAGGTATGTAGTATAATGGTCATGGCGCCGCAGCGATAGGTCACCGCCTGGAGGGAAAGGGAGACGGAGACAGATGAGAGACAAGATTGAGGAAATTCTGAACACGGTCCGGCCCGCCATAAACGCGGACGGGGGAGATGTGGAAGTGGTGGATGTGAGCGAGGACGGCGTCGTGAAAGTGCGTCTCGTGGGAGCGTGCGCAGGATGTCCGAGCGCCCTCATAACTCTCCAGGCGGGCATCGAGCGCCTTCTGAAGCAGAATGTGCCAGAGGTCAAGCAGGTTATCGCCGTGCCGTGAAGATTTGACCGCTGCCCCGCCTTGCAAGGCGGGGCAGCTTGTTGGTGACACCCGGGGGGTCGCTGTTCGCCCGGCGAGAGGATACAGTGGAGTAAGGCCGGGTATAGAAGTGACGGGAAGTTTGTGAAAGATGTCACAAGATTAGAAATATTGATCGCAGGGAAGCAATGGCCACAAAGGATATAAGGATTCACGGCCGCGGAGGCCAGGGAGTTGTTACCGCAGGAGAACTGCTCGCAAGGGCAGCTTTCGAAGAGGGCAAGTGGGCGCAGGCTTTCCCGGAGTTCGGGTCGGAGAGAGTTGGCTCGCCTGTGAGGGCCTATGTTCGCATCAGCGACAGCAGGGTCCGGTCTCGCTCGTCCATAGTGCACCCCGATTACATCATAGTTCAGGACGCCACCCTGCTCAGCGCGAATATTCTCGAGGGCCTTAAGCCAGAGGGACTGGTCATTATCAATTCCGATCGACCGCCCGAGGAACTGGGTCTGCCGGATGGTGTAAAGGCCATATCGGTGGCGGCCACGGCGATTGCTCGCCGCGTGCTCGGCAGGCCTCTTCCCAACACCACGCTCATGGGGGCTTTTGCGGCAGCCACCGGAGAGGTGAGCCTGGAGGCTGTGGGCAAGGCTCTCGCCAGCCGGTTCGGCAAGGCGCAGGGCGAGAAAAACCTCGAGGCCGCTTCTGAGGCTTTTCGCTGGGTAAAGGAGAAGCACAATGAAAATCCCGACCGGTGCGGTAGTGGATCCGGCGACCAGTCTGGAGAATGAGACAGGAACCTGGCGAGCCCAGGTGCCCGTTTATCTTCACGAGAAGTGCACCGGGTGTCGCTTGTGCGAATGGTATTGCCCCGATAACTGTGTAGTCGGCGAGGGTAAGCATTTCGAACCTGACCTTCGCTACTGCAAGGGCTGCGGTATCTGCGCACAGGTGTGTCCCGTGAAGGATATCATCATGCAGGCTGAGGCGCGGTGAGATGTCAAGATTTGAACTTATGGAGGGCTCGAAGGCCATAGCGGAGGCGGTGGCGCTGTGCCGACCGCATGTAATCTCCGCGTATCCCATAACTCCTCAAACTCACATCGTGGAGTATCTCGCAAAGAAGGTTGCCGACGGGGAAACGCAGGCCGACTTTTCCACCGTCGAGAGCGAAATGGCTGCCGCCTCATATGTCCTTGGCGCCAGCGCCGCTGGCGCCAGAACCTACACCGCCTCCAGTTCCCAGGGAATATTGCTCATGTCGGAAGTTCTCTACAACCTGGCTGGCATGCGCCTGCCGGCAGTGATAACTTGCGCCAACCGAGCTGTCTCAGCTCCGCTGAACATCTGGAACGACCACCAGGACTCGATGGCGGTTCGCGACGCGGGCCTCATACAGCTTTACGCTCGCGACGCCCAGGAGGCTGCCGACCTGCATATTCAAGCTTTTCGCATTTCCGAGGACAGTCGGGTTGAACTTCCTGTCATGGTCTGCGTGGACGGATACCTGATAACGCACGCTTTCGAGCCAGTTGAACTGCCGGAGCAGGCAGAAGTTGACGCTTTTCTTCCTCCTCGGCAGACCGACCGAAAGCTCGACCCGCGCCATCCCCTCACCTTTGGAGCTTTTGCCGACCAGGCATATTACATGGAAACGCGCTTTCAACTTCACCAGGCCGTGCTGAGGTCGCGCAGCGTGATTGAAGAGGTCGGCGCCGATTTCACGAAGGCTTTCGGCCGCGAATACGGCAAGCATGTTGAAGCCTATCGCGCTGACGACGCTGCCGCCTTGTTCGTGGGCATGGGTTCCATGATGGGCACAGTCGAAGATGCAGTGGATGAACTCAGGGCGCAGGGGAAGAAGGTGGGCTCCCTGCGGCTCAGGACTTATCGCCCCTTCCCGGCTGATCAGATATGTGCGCTGATAAAGGAGAACCAGAAGGTGGGCGTCCTCGACAAAAGCATATCAATGGGCGCGGGCGGCATCCTGGCGTCCGAGGTGCGGTCTGCTCTTCACGCCGGGTCCATGCGCACGCCTGTTACAGGTTTCATCGTGGGGCTGGGGGGGCGAGATGTGACGGCGGAAACGATTTCCAGGCTCCTTCAGCGGCTCGAGGGCCCGCCAGCAGACGCTGTCTTCGTGGACTTGAAGCCCGACCTTCTGGGAGACCTGGCGGAAACCTGGAAGTCAACCTGGGAAACGGTTGCAACCACTCAGAGGAGCTGAAATGGCTGAGACGCTTCTTACTCCGGGACATACCGCCTGCCAGGGCTGCGGCGAAATCCTGGCTGCTCGCATGGCGATTCAGGCGGCTGGTCCGAATGTGATTGTGGTTCAGGCGACAGGCTGCCTGGAAATAACGACGAGCAAATATCCGCAGTCGGCCTGGCGCGTACCCTGGATACATTCGCTTTTCGAGAACACGGCTTCCGTAGCTTCCGGCATACAGGCTGCTCTTCGGATGATGGGCACCGCCGACGGGGCTAAGGTTATCGCGCAGGGAGGCGACGGGGCATTTGCAGACATCGGCTTCGGGGCCCTCAGCGGCACGTGGGAACGGGGAGACAATGTTCTCTCCATCTGCTACGACAATGAGGCGTATATGAACACGGGCATTCAGCGCAGCGGCCTGACTCCCACTCTGGCTTACACCAGCACAACGCCCACCGGCTCGAAACAGCTTGGAAATCTGAGGCCGAAGAAAGACCTGATATCCATTGCTCTGGCCCACGGGGTTCCCTATGTCGCCAGCGCCACACCCGCTTATCCGCGAGACATCGAGCGGAAGGTGAAGAGGGCCATGTCAATAGACGGCCCCTCGTATATTCACCTTCATTCACCGTGTCCTCTCGGCTGGGGATTCGACGGGGCAAAGACGATTGAAGTGGCCAAGTTGGCGGTTCAGACCGGCCTGTTTCCAGTGGTGGAATTCGTTGATGGCGAGCTGGTGAGCTGGACTCGCGTGGTTCGCCCCGATCCGGCCGAGCATTATCTTCAGGCCCAGAGGCGGTTCCGTCACATTCTCGAGCCCAGAAACGAAGAGGCCATTGCCCAGATTCAGGCCGTTGCCGACGCCAACATCAGACGCTACCATCTCACGGAAAGCCCGCCTAAATAGTTCCGCGCAGGCTGGTTCCGGCTGCCCACAACATCGGGGCGAGAGACTCGCCTTCGCTGGAGGTCAACGATGAGACTGGGTCTTGTAACTTATAACCTGGCCAGTGAATGGGATGTGCCCACAATAATTGAGAAGTGCCAGGCAAATGGCTTCGAGGGCGTGGAACTTCGCACGACTCACGCCCATGGCGTCGAGGCTAACCTGAACCGCGATGAGCGAAGTAAGGTCAGGGCCCTGTTCGAGGAATCGGGCGTGAAACTCGTGGGGCTGGGAACCGTGTTCGAGTTTCACTCGCCGGATGCTGAAGAAGTGAAGCGAAACATCGAGGGAACGAAAGAATATGTGAGGCTGGCGTCGGATGTGGGAGCAGACGGTGTGAAGGTGCGTCCGAACGGTCTGGCTGAAGATAAGGGAATTCCCAGGGAAAAGACTCTCGAGCAGATCGGCGTCGCCCTTCGCGAATGCGGCGAGTTTGCGTCCGACTACGGCGTCCAGATCAGGCTCGAGGTTCATGGTCGCGGCACATCCGACATCCCAAATATCAGGAAGATAATGGAAGCGGCAGACCACCCCAATGCATTCATCTGCTGGAATTGCAATGACAACGATCTGAAGGGCGGCACGCTGGAACAGAATTTCAACCTTCTGAGCCGGTGGATAGCTCTGGTTCACATGCGCGATCTTTTCGTCGAGAGCTATCCGTGGCGCGAGCTTCTGCGCCTTCTGAAAGACGCTGGCTATACGGGGTTCTGCTGCGCCGAGATACCTCCAAGCCCAGACCCCGACCGCGTCATGAAATACTACTGCGCTCTCTGGAAAGCCTATCTGGAGAGGCAATAGGAGCGCCAGTTCATACCACTCGGACAGCAAGACCGACTTTCGGCTGCGGCGCCGAGGCCCTTCCCGGCGGCGCCGGCGGCCCTTTTCCGCAACTGTTCGATTTGCGGCGGGCGACCGCGCAGAAGCCGCCAGGACGGCCCCGGAGGGCCTCCTACAAGGCACCCATCCGGTGGGCGAACAGTCACCCTTTTCCCTGGCGCTTGTATGCTGGCTGACCTGCTGCTATAATTCGGAAGATAGGGGGTTGTCGTTCCCGGTATTGCCGATGGCTGGCGGGTGTTCGATACTCTCTCGAGGCTCGCGGCCTTGAGACGACGATGCTGAGGTAATAGCTTGTGCCGAACTACGAGGTGATATACATAGTAGCTGCGGATCTGGGCGAAGAGCAGGTGAAGGAGCAGATGGAGCGTTTCGCCCGCGTTGTGCGCGAGCAGGGCGGAGAAGTAACGGAGGAGCCGCGCGTGTGGGAGCAGCGCCACCTCGCCTATCCCATAAAGAAGTATGGCGAAGGCATTTACATACTCATGAATGTCAGCGGCCACGGGAAGATTCTCGGTGAGCTGAGCAGGCAGTTCAGAGTGTCAGAGTCAGTTCTGCGGCACATCATCGTTCGCACTGGGTGACCTCTTGTCGGGCTGTCGGTCATCATTCGCGTGCGAAATGGCGCTTGGCCGGGCCTGACGAGGGTCACTGGCGAAAGAAAGGCGCCGCACGGGGGAGGCAGGAGAGGTGTTCAACAAGGTTGTCCTGGTTGGCAGAATGTGTTTTGACGCTGAGCTTCGCTACACGCCGAGCGGGCAGGCAGTCTCAAACTTCCGCATAGCCGTTGACCGCAGATTTCCGACGGCTCAAGGGGAGCGAGAGACAGACTTCGTTGACATTGTAGCGTGGCGGCAGAACGCGGAGTTCTGCGCCAACTACTGCACGAAGGGCCGGCTGGTTCTTGTGGAGGGCAGGCTCCAGGTCAGAAACTGGGAAACTTCAGAGGGGCAGAAGCGGCGGTCTTATGAGGTCGTCGCCGACTGGGTTCGCGCTCTGGATAGGCCCAGAGAAGGTGAGCAGCAAGCAGTGGGCGAAGACGTGGCGCCTCAGGCAGAGCCTGCGTCAGAGTCGGGCTCAACTTCAGATCCCCTCGGCGAGGAGTAGCAGCTCATGCAAGAAGATCCTCAGCGTTCCTCAGCTCAGCCCGCCGGTCCCCCGTTGCGGGGGTCCCCTTCGGCTGGCGGTCAGGGGCAGGCTCGCGCGTCCGCCAGGCCACAGGGCGGATACGCCTCCGGCGGGAGAGGGGGTCCGGCCATGGATGCTTCAGCCGGCGCCGCGAGGAGGAGGGTTCCCTGGTCGCGGAGGCAGAGAAAGAGAATCTGCGCGTGGTGCAGCGACGGCACGACGACCATTGATTACAAGAATGCGAGCAAGCTGCGAAGGTTTGTGAACGACCGCGGCAAGATCATGCCCCGGCGCCAAACGGGCACCTGCGCCAGGCATCAACGCGCCATGGCCCGCGCGATCAAGCGCGCCCGGGTAATGGCGCTCATCAGCTTCGTGAGCCGCTGAGCTGCTCTGCTGCCGGCTCGCGCGGTTACCTCCCAGGCAGTCCGGCGGGGGTTCTCGATCCTTGATCATGGAAGGGGGAAAAGGGTTGAAAGTTGACCTCGACCAACCTGACACCTATAGACACCTGGATCCCATAGACATGCTTGGTCTGACGAAGGCCTTTCCGGAGCAGTGCGCCGAAGGTCTGCCCATCGGGAAGAAAGCTGGTCTGCAAGGGATCCGCCCCGGGGAAATTGACAGCATTGTTGTCGCTGGAATGGGAGGCTCTGCCATCAGCGGCGACCTTCTGGCAGCCGCTTTCTCCCACAAGCTTGCCGTGCCCGTGTCAGTGGTCAGAGGCACCGGGATTCCACGGTTTGTTTCTCCTCGCGCGCTTTTCTTCGCCGCAAGCTACAGAGGCAACACGCCCGAAACTCTTGAGGCCTGCGAAAAAGCCAGGGCCGCCGGTGCTCAGATTGTGGCCGTGACGTCGGGAGGTATCCTTGCGGAGAGAGCGCGCGAAGCCGGTTTCGCGCTGATTTCTGTGCCAGGCGACCAGCCGCCTCGCGCTTCAACTGGCTACCTTTTCATGCCGATGGTCGCCGTCCTGGAGAGGCTGGGTCTGCTGTCCTCGGAGCCCGATGTGTCAGAGGCGCTGACAATTCTGCGCGAACAGGCCCGGGAGTTCGCTGCGGAAGTTCCCTGCTCCGACAATCGCGCCAAACAGTTAGCCCTCGATCTCAGGCAGCGCTTCATCTTCATATACGCGACCGGTCCCATGCTGGGGCCCGTCGCCATGCGGTGGCGAACCCAGCTCAACGAAAACAGCAAGGTTCTGGCCCATTCCCATGAGCTGCCGGAGCTCTGCCACAATGAAATCGAGGGCTGGGAGCTGGGCGCAGAGAATGTCAGAAATCCGGCGGTCGTCTTTCTGACCACCCCGACAGCCGATGCTATTGTCGCCGCGCAACAGAAGAGCGTGGCGGACCTGTTGGAGAAGCGTGGCGTCAAGATTATCTTCTGCCCGGCCAGAGGCACAAGCCAGTTGGCCCAGATACTTTCCTGCGTCTATACGGGAGATTTCGCATCAATCTATCTGGGGCTGCTCAACAGCGCAGAGCCTGGGCGCGTAGAAGCGATCGAGACCCTAAGGAGGATTGTGGGCGGGTCAGTGGCGAGTTCGGGCAAGGCATGACTTCACCAGTCAAGGCTCTCGCTGGCCTCGATCTTCCCGGCCTTGAGCGGTCAGTGCTGGAACTAGGCGCAGCCAGCTACAGAGCCCGTCAGCTCGCGCGCTGGCTATACCGCTCCTCAGTGGATTCCTTCGATGAGATGACGGACCTGCCCATTGGTCTGCGCGACGAACTTCGCCGAGTCGCCCGCTTGCGTGTTCTTGAACCTGCTGGCAGCTTGCTGTCGGACGACGGCACGCATAAGCTGGCCCTCCGGCTCCATGACGGCGCGGTTATAGAGACGGTGGTCATCCCCATGGGCAAGCGCAGCAGCGTATGCGTCTCAACTCAGGTCGGATGCGCCTTCGCATGCGTGTTCTGCGCCAGCGGCGCAAGAGGGCTCATTCGCGACCTGACGGCAGGAGAGATTGTTGAGCAGGTGATCCGCGCCAGGTCCGCGTCGCCTTCGGCCATCAGCAATGTGGTCTTCATGGGAATTGGCGAGCCGTTGGCCAATTACGCGAACACCGTGAAGGCCATCGAGCTGATATGCGATCCGAAGCTTATCGGAATTGGCCAGCGCCGCATCGCTGTGTCAACCTGTGGACTTGTGCCCCAGATAAGGAAGTTGGCGCAGGAGAAGCTCCAGATACATCTGGCTGTGTCGCTGCACGCTCCCGACGACGACCTGAGGAAGCAGCTCATGCCGGTGTCCGGCCGCTATCCGCTCAGAAGCCTGCTCGAAGCATGCAGAGAGTACTTCGAACAGACCGGTCGCAAGATCATGTTTGAATACGTCCTGATTCAGGGGCTGAACGATGAGCCTGCAATGGCCCACCGCCTTGTCGGGCTCGTGAAGGGGTTCCCGTGCATGATAAATCTCATTGCCATGAACCCCGTCGAGTTTCGCCCCGAGCTTCGGCCGCCCGAACCCGAGAGAGCGGAAGAATTCGCCTCGATTCTGCGGCGAGACGGGCAGGAAGTGGCGGTGCGTTCTCCCCGCGGCAGCGACATCGCAGCAGCCTGCGGCCAGCTTGCGGGCGGGATTTCCATGCGGATGAAGCCGCGTTCCGTGGCGCGACGCTGTTCCGGAACCTGTTAGAGCCTATCCTAAGAATGCTTCCCTGTCATTCTCAGCGCAGGGAAGAATCTCCCGGCAACGCCGAGATTCCCTGGCCGGTCAGGCTTTCCCCGACAAAGTCGGCGTCAGAATGACAGATTCGTGGCCGCTCGCTCTTATTGATTCTCGCACAATTGGTTCACGGACGGATTTGTCATTGCGAGGCGGGTGGCTAAGCCCCGACATAGTCGGGGCCGCCATGGCGGCCGGAGGCCTAGCCAAGGCCGTGGCAATCTCGTTCCTGAGCGGGTTCCACGAGACTTGCCCGCCGGAGGCGGGTAAAACCGCCCGAGGCGGGTAAACTTCGTCCGCCAGCTGGCGGAGTCGCAATGACCCAAGTGAAGGTAATTTGCGAAAGTCAATAAGAGGCTGTAACAAAACACATCCGCCGCAGCCGACGCCCAGAAGGTACTTTGGAGTGCGGCGGCTGCTACTCTGCGTAGTAGCGTGGCTACTACGCTACGAAGCACGAGTTGCCGCCGCTTTTTACCCGTCTCCTGCGGGTCAAAGCAGCCCGAGACTTCGGGCCGCACTCCAAAAGTGGCCAGTCCGGCAGCACCCCCGTGGTAACTTTTGTTACATCCTCTAAAGATGTTCGTGTATTTGCGGGACGCGCGATGCCGCCCGAAGGCCAGGTAGGGGCAATTCATGTCCGCCGGCTGGCGGATGCCCCTACGATTGGGGACACATGACACGGCGGGCGTCTGGGCAGTCGCTTGGTAGCATCCCTGTAATGGACGAGATTCTTAGCTGGTCTGTGATGAATGCCGTTGCGCCCTGCGATCGACCAGCCCGGTAGGGGCGGCCCCCCCGCCCAGGGAGCTCTTAGGCTGCGAGTCGTATCGCAAACTGTCAGTTTGGGTTACGGGGCTATGGCTGCTGGCTGCGAGCGGGCCTTCCGCGCGGGTTCGCCCCGCAGGTTGCGCGGGACCCCCGGCAGGAAGCGGTTCCAGGCCGGCGGAACTCTGCGAGAAAGCGCCAGGATAGCCGGGAAGCGGGGCGCCGCTCCGCGCTTGAGAGCTCGGCGCGACGAGCATCGTCAGATGAGTTTCGCAGCCGGCGGGGGCGTTCGCAGCGAAGTGGTGCGCGGGTGATTTCCGATCTCAAAGTTAGCCATTCGGGCATAAGGGGTATCGTCGGCGAGTCGCTGACTGAAGAGACGGTTTTCAAATTCACATGGGCCTTTGCTCAGTTGGCGAAGCGACACAGCGAGAGCCCCCTTCTCGTCCTCGGCAGAGATACGAGGCCGTCCGGGCCGGAGCTGCGGCAGGCGGTCCTCAGCGCCTTGTCTCTCTCCGGCTGTCGCGTCACGGACCTTGAGACCGTTCCCACGAGCACTGTCCTGGTTATGGCGTCTAATCTGGGCGCAGATGGCGCGGTGATCATAACCGCCAGCCACAACCCGCCGGAGTGGAACGGACTGAAGTTCTACCTGGGGCCTCCGCACATTGCGCTCGATTCAGACCAGATAAGGCTCCTCACTGGGCTTTTTCAGACCCGCACCCAGCAGATGCCAAACGCTGCGCCTCCTGAGCCTGCACGCGCCCGAGAGGAAGCGATGAAAGTGCACCTGGCGCGCTGCCTCGACCTCGTTGATGCGGAGAAGATTCGGGCTCGCAGGTTCAGGGTGGCGTTCGATTCGGGACGCGGCGCGGGCGAAGAAGTCGGGATCAGGCTTCTCGAGAAGCTCGGATGCGAGGTTCTGTCCGTCGAAGTGGAAAGGCCCTCCGAGCCAGTGCCCGAAAACCTGGCGGCTTTATGTTGGCACGTGGCCGATAATGACTGCGACCTCGGCATGGCTCTCGACCTCGACGGCGATCGGCTTGCCCTCGTCTCAGAGAAGGAGCAGGCGGTGGGAGAAGATTACACATTTCCCCTCGTGCTTCAGAGGCTGCTCCAAAGATGGAAGGAGGAAGATCACACAGGCCGCCCGCTTGTGGCCAAGAGCGCCGAGACAACCAGCATGATAGATTCCCTCGCTCTGGCGGCGGGAGCGGAGCTGGTCGAGTGCGCCGTGGGCGAAGTCAACCTGTCAAAATGCGTGTGGGAAGCCTGCCAGGAGAGGCGCAGGGCGATAGGAGGAGAGAACACTGGAGGTGTAATCATCCCTTCGGTCTGCTTCTGCCGGGACGGCATGGCATCCGCAGCAATGCTCCTGGAGCACGCAGCCAATTCCGGGGCATCGCTTTCGCGGCTTATCGCGTCGCTGCCGCACAGACACATTATCAAGCTCAACATTCCGCACATGGGCAGCGAGGAGGCCAACAGCTTCATCAGGGCGCTGGAGCGGCGCTTTGCTGCGCAGAAGCAGTCGCGCCTCGATGGTCTGAAGGTCTTATTCGACGACGGCTCCTGGTTCATCGTGCGGCCGTCGAACACCGAGCCTCTCGTGCGACTCGTGGTTGACGCGGACGACGAGGCTCGCGCAGCCTCCCTTGCCGACCAGGTTTTGGCCCTGGCTTAATGGCTTCCGCCTATTACAGGAATAGCCTTGAAAGCAACTTCTGGCACCCCGACGTGTCGGGGCGCGGACCTCGAAGCATCGGGGTCCCACACGCAAGCCCCCTCCTGTAACACGAGGAACTCAATAGAGCCTGTGCGGCACTCGGTCGCTGTCCGGTGCGTTGGAAGGGAGCAAGCGTCTTCGGCCGGCCAGCTTTGGGACGCGGCCCAACCCCTGGGGCCTTTCACAGGGTCACGGCGGCGGGTTGTCTGCGCGCCCTGCGTGTTCGCTCGCTCTGGAGATTCGGCAGGATTTTCCTCAGGAACTGCCCGGTGTATGAGTTCTCGACCATCGCTATCTCTTCTGGCGTCCCCGTGGCCACAACCCATCCTCCTGCCTCGCCTCCTTCCGGCCCGAGGTCAATGAGGTAGTCGGCAGTCTTTATCACATCGAGGTTGTGCTCTATGACCACCACTGTATTGCTGGCGTCAACGAGGCGGTTCAACACTTCGAGGAGTTTCTTCATGTCATCGAAGTGGAGACCGGTGGTGGGCTCGTCGAGGAGATAGAGCGTTCTCCCTGTGCTCCTGCGCGAAAGCTCAGTCGCGAGCTTCACTCTCTGCGCTTCGCCTCCGGAGAGAGTGGTAGCGGGCTGACCGAGCTTGATGTAGTCGAGGCCAACATCGTGAATCGTCTGAAACTTGCGCGCTATCGCTGGAATATTCCGGAAGTATTCCAATGCCTCTGCAACGGTCATGTTCAGGACATCGGCAATATTCTTGCCCTTATATCTGACCTCCAGAGTCTCCCGGTTATACCGGGCGCCCTTGCAGGTCTCGCACGGAACATAGACATCTGGAAGGAACACCATCTCGATCTTGATGATGCCGTCGCCGCGGCAAGCCTCGCATCTTCCGCCCTTCACATTGAAGCTGAACCTTCCAGGCTTGTAGCCGCGCATTCGCGCCTCGGGCGTCTGGCCAAAAAGATAGCGGATAGGATCGAAGGCGCCGGTATAGGTTGCGGGATTGGACCTGGGTGTCCTCCCGATAGGCGACTGGTCAATATTGATGACCTTGTCAATCTCCTGGACGCCGAGGATCGCGTCATGCGCTCCCCAGGTGGTGCGAGCTCCGTGCAGCTTGTGGGCGAGGCGTCGGTAGAGTATCTCATCAACGAGGCTGCTCTTCCCAGACCCCGAGACGCCGGTGACGCACACGAAAACGCCCAGGGGTATCTTCACATCAATATTCTTGAGATTGTGATGACGGGCGCCCTTCACAACCAGATGGCGCCGCGAACCTCCTCGCCTTCTTTCAGGCGTGTCTATCTTCTTCCGGCCGCTCAGATAGTGGCCTGTGATTGATTCGGGGCAGTTGGCTATATCCTCGACTGTTCCCGTCGCTACGACATGCCCTCCTTGCTCGCCAGCGCCTGGCCCGATGTCTATTATGTGGTCGGCGGTTCGGATGGTAGCCTCGTCGTGCTCGACCACCAGAATCGTGTTTCCAAGGTCGCGCAAGCGCTCGAGAGTGTCCAGAAGCTGCCTGTTATCTCTCTGGTGCAAGCCTATGCTCGGCTCGTCGAGTATGTAGAGGACACCCATGAGGCCGGAGCCTATCTGCGTCGCGAGCCTTATTCTCTGTCCCTCCCCCCCTGCAAGCGTGGCAGCGGGGCGATCGAGCGTAAGGTAGCCGAGGCCGACATTCAGAAGGAAGCTCAGCCGCGTCTTGATCTCCTTCAAGATCTGATGGCCGATCATCTGCTCGCGCTCATTCAGGTCGAGCGCGTCGAAGAGCCGCGCGCTCTCTTCCACCGACATGGCTGTTACTTGCGCTATGTTCAATCCCTTGACAGTTACGGCGAGGCTTTCAGGCTTCAGCCGGGCGCCCTTGCAGGCCGGGCAAGGCTTCAGCCTCATATACTTCTCCATCTCCTCCCGCACATAGTCGCTCTCGCTCTCCCGATAGTCCTGGTGGAGATAGTGCAGGATGCCCCGAAAATATGTGTCATAGACCCGCAGCCTGCCGCCTCTGCCGCGAAAACGCACGCGAACCAGTTCCTCGGTGCCGTTCAGAAGCAGGTCAATATGTTTCTTCGGCAGGTCCTTCACCGGGCGATACATGTCAATGCCGTATGACTCGCACGTGGCTCTGAGAAGGGCGCTGTAGTATCTCGAGTGTTCGTGGCGCCAAGGGAGAATCGCCCCCTCTGACAGCGACAGGTTCTTGTCCGGTATCACGAGCTCTTCGTCAAGCTCGTTCTTCGTGCCGAGGCCGGCGCATTCCGGGCAGGCGCCGAAAGGGCTGTTGAAGGAGAACATGCGCGGCTCCAGCGGATCGAAAGATCTCCCGCAGGGAAGACAGGCGAACTTCTCGCTGAATGTTATCTCGTCCGAGGCCGCCTTTGCTGCGAAGGTGCGAGGAAGCCCCTTGCCTTTCGCGCCGCCCGACGGTGCAGGTTCCTGTTCGTCGCGTATGACAGCCACCGAGGCTGCGCCCTGCCCAACCCGCAAGGCCGTCTCCAGAGAATCGGCCGCCCGCTGCCTGATCCCGGGACGCACGACCAACCTATCAACCACGATGTCAATATCGTGCTGCTTGTATCGCTCCAGGCGGTCGAGCGTGGGATCGGACAGTTCTCGGACGGCCCCATCAACCCTCACGCGCACGAAGCCCTGCTTCCTTATGTCATCGAATATCTGCCTGTATTCGCCCTTTCTGCCCCTCACGACGGGACCGAGGATCATTATCCTCGTGCCCTCGGGCATCTCTTCAACCCGGTCAACAATCTGCTCAACCGATTGCGCCGCTATTGGCCTTCCGCACGATGGGCAGTGGGGTTTCCCTATGCGGGCGAATAGAAGGCGCAGGTGGTCGTATATCTCGGTGACGGTGGCGACAGTGGAGCGAGGATTCCGTGTCGCCGATTTCTGGTCTATGGAGACAGCGGGCGAGAGGCCCTCGATTGCGTCAACATCGGGCTTATCCATCTGGGCCAGGAACTGGCGCGCGTAGGCCGAGAGCGATTCGACATACCGCCGCTGGCCTTCCGCGTATATCGTGTCGAAAGCCAGGCTCGATTTGCCAGACCCGGAGACACCGGTTATGACGACGAACTTGTCGCGCGGAATCTCCAGGTCAATATTCTTGAGATTGTGCTGCCTGGCGCCGCGAATGATTATCTTGTCCAGGCTCATGGTCTTCCCCAGCCGCCTCCTGAGAAGCCTTCGAGTTCCGAACATTATATGATACCCCTCAGGTGGTGGGGATGACAACCCAAAAGCGCGCGGCACCGCGAAGCCCAATAGCGCACAAGCACGGCCTCCAGCTTGACCGCCCTCCCGCCGTAAATCGAACGGTTACGGCCGCCCGGCGTATGCTGCCCATGGCGACTTCCTGGGCACCCGTGTCACGGGCAGACTTACTGAAGTTCGCACATTACATTTGGCGGCCCTCATTGCGAGCGAAGCGAAGCAATCTGTCCGAAGGCCGTCTCTCAAAGGGATTGCCACGGCCTTCGGACTCGCAATGACCGGGTGGGTGTCCAACCGACCTTGCGAAGTTCAACAAATGTGGCGTCCGACCTTGCGCCGGACGGAGACCCGATGGAGGAGATCTCGTCGGGCACAACGCCACTCCTCGTCCGACATGCCGATCAGGTCCCAAGAGGCATCGAGTGCCTCCAGTTCAGCGAGTGGAGCGTTCAGCAGCCCTGCCGTCTCCCAGTTCTTAAGCGGCGACCTCGCCATCATGGCCCGGTTCATCGCGTGGACCTGCTGGTCGCTGATCTTGTCTGGGTCGCAGGGATGCCCTGCCACGTCGTATCCGAGATACGCGTCAATCGCGCAGAATACGGCCATCTTGCGCTCGCAGTCCCCGAGCGTCTCGGTTGCGCCTGTGGACTTACTGACGACTATGTCCATGTCTTGGCCCCTCCCTGCCTCGCCCTTTTTTCTGAGGCTCAGCCAGCCTGCGAGTGTTGTGCGCGCGACTGTTCCCCTTCCCTGTCCAGCCTCGCCGCTTCCAGCGCCTCCGGCGGGATATACCAGCACACATCTTCTCGCGCGACGCCTTTCTGCTTCATCAGCTCGAAGCGGCGGCGGAGTTTCTGGAAATAGTCGCGGCCTCTGAGGGGAATGCCGAATTCGAAGGCGTCAAGGGCATTGATGGCCCCGCGCTCGAGCCTCTCTTCCCAGTGAGCCTGCCGATAGCCAAAAGCCTCAATGGGCACGCCTTCGGGCTCCAGACGACCCAGCTCGCGCAGTGCCTGAAACCAGTCCTCTGGAAGCGCATCGTTGACGACGACCATGTCCAGGTCGCTCCAGGGTTTGGCTTCGCCCCTCGCCCAGGAGCCGTGCAGGATGACGCAGCAGGGACCGAACTTCTCTTCAACTCGCTGGCAGAACTGTTCTAACCCAGGTCCAAATCGGGAGAGAGCTTCTGCAAGCGTTCCCTGGCGAAGTTCATGATCTGATCGCACTGCTCCAGCGCCTCCTGAGCCATTTCCCGGGTGTAGAAATCACTCGGAGCCTGCTCGCTGAGGACTCCGGGATAACGGGCCCCGGTGTAGTGTCGTCCGAGCGACCGGGCGATTTCTTCCATCTGTGCGGGCATGCGGTCTCCCAGCCGTTCAAAAGCAGCTTCCACCAGCTTATGCAGCTCGTGGCCCCACGCGTTGCGGCTCAAAGCTCTAAGTAGAGCTTTCAGTGCCTTCTGCGCGGCCTGCTCACAAAGAAAGGCGGACAGGTTATAAGCGTCCCGCTCAAGAGCAGCCTGTGCCTCGCGGCGATCTTTCCGCGCCTCGGCCCACCATACTGAAGCTTGCTCTCGCGCAGGCTCTCCCATCTTCACCTTCCCCTTCTCAGCTTATGCCGCCGGCCCTTTATCGAGGCAGTGCCGGGCTCGGGGCGGCCTCCCTTGAGATGGGCTATCCTGTCGCGCAGCTCCGCTGCCTCCTCGAAGCGCAGCTCAGCCGCAGCTCGCCTCATCTCCTCCTCAAGCTCGGCAATGAGCAGCGGCAGCTCCTTCGATGGCTCTCCAGTATCGAACAGGTAGGGGACAGGCTCCTCTGCCACAGTTTCCGCCGACAAGAGCGGGCGGACTTCTTTCCGCACACTCTCTGGAACTATGCCGTGTTCCTCATTGAATCGAACCTGTTTCTCTCGCCGCCTCTTCGTTTCTTCGATGGCCCGTTTCATTGCATCGGTCACATCGTCGGCATACATGACTACGCGGCCGCGAACATGCCTGGCAGCCCGGCCCATCGTCTGGATCAGCGAAGTCTCGCTTCTCAGAAAGCCTTCCTTGTCCGCGTCCAGTATAGCGACAAGCGATACCTCCGGAAGGTCAAGCCCCTCGCGCAAAAGGTTTATGCCCACGACCACATCATAAAGGCCCTTCCGAAGGTCACGCAGGATTTCGCTGCGCACGAGCGTCTCTATCTCCGAGTGGAGATAATGAACCTTCACGCCCAGATCGGCCAGATACTGCGTGAGGTCCTCGGCCATTTTCTTCGTAAGGGTGGTGACGAGAACCCTTTCTCCTCGCTCCACGCACCTTTGTATCTCTCCGAGCAGGTCATCCACCTGTCCCTTCGTGGATTTCAGGACCACCTCTGGATCAACAAGCCCGGTGGGGCGCACTATCTGCTCGACCACCTGCTCGCTCGCCGAAAGCTCGTAAGGGGCCGGCGTGGCGGAGGTGAAGATGACCTGGTTGAGCATGCTCTCGAATTCCTCCCAGCGAAGCGGCCTGTTGTCGAAACACGATGGCAGCCGGAAGCCGAATTCGACCAGCGGAACCTTGCGCGACCGGTCAGCCGTATGCATTCCGTGAAGCTGCGGAACGGTCTGATGCGACTCATCTATTATGCACAGGAAATCTTCTGGGAAATAGTGCAGAAGGACGGCGGGGGGGCTGCCGGGCGGGCGGCCGTCGAGATGGCGCGAGTAGTTCTCGATTCCCGTGCAGTAGCCAATCTCCCTGATCATTTCCATGTCGTAGCGAGTGCGCTGCTCCAGCCGCTGAGCCTCCAGCAGCTTTCCCTGGGATCGGAAATACTCCAGGCGCTCTTCGAGTTCGCGTCCTATGCTCTCCAGGGCTCGCTCCAGCTTCTCCCACGGCGCCACATAGTGGCTGGCCGCGAATATGATCGCTGCCTCTTTCTCCTCCACAATCTCTCCCGTGACCGGGTTCAAGACGCAGATGCGCTCTATCTCGTCATCGTCAAGCTCGACCCTCGTTATCAGCTCCTCGTCAACCGCGTGAATCTCCAGAACATCGCCCCTGACTCGAAACCGTCCGCGCGTGAGATTCACATCGTTTCTCTGAAACTGCATGTCCACCAGGCGCCGCAAGACCTCGTTGCGGTTTACTCTCTGGCCCCGCTCCAACCTGAGAGAGATTGACTCGTAATCTTCGGGAGATCCGAGCCCGTAGATGCAAGAGACGCTCGCGACTATGATGACATCGCGCCGCTCCAGAAGGGCCTGGGTTGCAGCGTGGCGCAGCCGGTCGAGCTCTTCATTTATGGAGGCGTCCTTCTCGATATAGGTGTCAGTCTGAGGTATATAGGCCTCGGGCTGGTAGTAATCGTAATAGCTGACGAAATACTCAACCGCGTTGTGGGGGAAGAATTCCTTGAACTCGGAGCAAAGCTGAGCGGCCAGGGTTTTATTGTGGGCGATAACAAGCGCCGGCTTCTGGAGGCGGGCGATGACATTTGCCATCGTGAAAGTCTTGCCGGAGCCGGTCACGCCAAGCAGCGTCTGGTGGCGGTGGCCTTTGAGAATGCCATCCGTGAGCTTCGCAATAGCTTCTGGCTGGTCGCCCGTAGGCTCCCAGTCGCTCACAAGCTCGAACTGCCGGGCCATTTCGTTCCTTTGGGGTTTGCCAAATAGCTTACCCTGTCAACGGGCTTTGGGTGCCACAGCCACCCAAGGAAAGCCGGTTCTCCAGCACATTGACAGTCCTCCGCCCACGCGAGAAACTCACTGGAGGCGGCGCATGGCCTCGTTGCTGCAGGGCGCTGGGGGCCTTTCCAGGCCCTCGGCTGACAGCTCAAGGTCATTAGTAGCCAAGCTTCATCTCCCGCATAAGGTCAAGCAGGCTGACGCACGTGACTTTAAACTCCTGGCACACATCTGGGATCTTGGGTCTCGCGCCGGGCTGCGCAGGCCTCTCCTTGGCGACCACCGCTGCCGCGTGGACAATTGCCTGAGCGATTACCCAAGGGTCTGCGTAGTGCATACCTGCATCTGCTGCGGCGAAGTCGGGGAACTTCTCCAGAATCCTCCTAACGGCATTCTGCACGCCCTCGATCGGCGGCCTGAAGATATGCTTATGTCCCTTAGCCCATCCGAAGACCTCGTCATCCACCCTTGACACTTCCTCGAAGACTTGCTCGGACGCAAAGATGCGTCCACCACTTCCCCATTGTTCGAGCGTGTCCCAAAACCGGGTGAACGGGTCACGCGGGTACAGTTTGGCGGCGTCAATGAGTACATCCGTATCCAGGGAGAACGCGCTCACGGGGCACTCCCGGTGCCACTGATCGGGAGCACGGCCCTCTCGATCTTCGATAGGTGCTTCAGCCTGACGTTGAGCAGCTGAGAGAGCTGCGTTGCCGTGACGAGCTCACGGGTATACGCTTGCAGCACGGCCCTGGCGAAGGCTCGCCCGTTGTCCCGAAGGGACCGCCTGGCGGGGGGGAACGGGAAGGATTCCTCTTGCGCTTCTCGGGCCTCGAACTCCTGCTGATACCGCCTTCGTCTCTCCTCGTAGGCGGCCGTCGACATGCGGCCCAGATCTCGCAGTCTCCGGGCGACGACCTCTCGGCTGACCCTGAACGATTCGGCCATGCGCTCTATCAGGTCGTCAATCTTCGGGCCCACCGGTTCAGATGCCAGCGCCGCCCTGACCCAACTGGCGGGGACCAGAACCTCTGCCGCCGCCGCGTTGCAGAAAGCCTCAAGGTGGTCGGCCTCGTACCTTGGCTCCCTCGCTATATCGGGATTCGAAACGCCTTCCGCGCCTAACAGCACGTGGGCGAACTCGTGCAGTGCCGTGAACGTCCGTGCGACGTGGGCGTCTTTGGCGTTCAGCACGACTATCGGGGCAACCTCGTCCGGTAGGGCGAGGCCCCGCATTTCGCTCACCTCAACGGTGCTGGCCTGGAAAACGAAAACACCAGTGCTCTCTATAGCGTCTATCCAGTCACGCAGCGCCCGGTGTCTCGCGCCGGTCCGGTAGTCCTCGGGGATCTTTAGAAGCCTCCTCGCAGCTCTGGCAAGCGCCTCCTCCCCGCTGTCCAATGTAGCTGAGCCCACAAATGTGACGCGTGGCTCGCCAAGCTCCGGCAGGATTTCCCGCAGCCATCGCTGGCGCTCGCGGGCGCTCCGAATAAGGAAGCGGAGTTCTGGTGAGAACCCCCGTGGCCTGCCTGCCGGCAGTCGGCGCAGGTCACGCGGCAGCGGCAGATCCGGTGGCGGGTGGGGAAGGTAAAAGGCCGCGAGAGGACGCCTGTAAACCCGAGCGGCCTGCCTGAGTTGGGCAACTGTGGGCCTTGAAACCCCACTCTCCCAGGCTCGCAGCTGCTCTTCTGACCTCTTGACCCTGCGGGCCGCGCCACCGAGGTCGAACCCCGCTGTCTCCCTCGCCCAGCGTAGGAGCCTTGGGCTTACCAAAGCTGGTATGGAAACTCCTGCCACAGTGCGTTGCTCTCCCTAGAGGAGTCCCAGGACCCTACTCACCACTCACATCCATACTTTGACGCAGACTGGCGCCCCTCCTTCCCAACCAGTGGCCGTAACCGCTCGTCAAACTAAAACGCCCTCGCCACCGGGCGACCGCGGAGACCTCCCTCATACAAGCCGGGCGTTTCCGGACTCTCCCGCGGCGACCCCACGTGGTCAGCAGACACGCCTCGCGACTATTATACCACTGCTTCCACGGGAACCTACGCGTTCAAAGAAACGCCATTGTGCCCGCTGGCCAGCTGCTGTGTTCACACGCCCTCAGCCGAGGATTCGGTCTCCCTCCGTCTGCGACATGCCGCGCACGCCGATGCGCTGGCCAAGGCTCCAGTATTCGCCCTGCGCATAGGCTATGGGGGCTGCTCTTTCAGGGTCAATTGTGCCCTCGGCGCGCAAAATGCCCTCTTCGGCATTCACGGCCACTATCTCCGCAACGAACATGTCGTGCGTCCCAAGCGTGAGGACCTGCTTCACCCTGCACTCGAGGCAGACAGGGCACTCTCTTATGAGCGGCGCTCGCACCTTGGTCGCCGGCTCTGCGGTGAGCCCCGCCTGCTTTATCTTGTCCTGCGCGTCGCGGCCCGAAACATGTCCGCAGTAATCAACGGCTCTCACTATCCCGACCGTCGGGATGTTCACAACGAACTCGCCCGTCTTCTTGATCATGGGATGAGAGAAGCGGCCCGGCCTTATCGAGATAGACAGCATGGGCGGCTCCGAGCACGTTATGCCGTTCCAGGCGAGCGTGACGGCATTCGTCCTGCCGGCTTCATCAGCGCAGCTCACGATTATGACGGGAAGCGGGTAAAGCTGAGTGGCGCCTGGTAGCTCTTTCTTTGCCATGGCAACCTCCAGGAAAATCTCCCGACCCACCTTGATATTCTGCTCTGGTGCAGGCCGGCCTGCTCGTGGAGCACCGCGGACAGTGCGGCCGCGAAACCTCGCGCGACGGCGTTATCTTGCGGCTGGGAAAGGACTTCGCTCGGCCGCTGGCGCATATGAAGTCTCGCGGCTTTGTTCACGCCATGAATGCAAGGGAGCGCGTTCTCGCAGTTTTCGAGCACAAAATCCCGGACAGGGTCCCTCATTTTGAGCAGGGAGTCGCCTCCGGGATTGCGAGCGAGATACTGGGGCGGCCTGCTGACACTGGGGGTGGAGGGTTTCGGCGAAAAGGATTGGAGGCGGCTCTGGCTGGTCCGGCTGCGCATGAGGAATATATGCATCGCTGCATCCGGGACTGGTGCGACCTTGTAGAGGCCCTCGACTTCGACGCCGTTGTCACGCCCTGGGCGGGCGCAGGAGATGTCAGGAAAAGGCTCGACGAAAACACTTACCTTCTCGGCGACGAGGCTTCAGACGATTGGGAAATAGTTCGCTTCGACGCCTCATCCGATACTCTCTACGCGGTTGATTCCGCCGAGCGCCGGGGGGGCCTGGAGCGGCTCGAGGAAAAGATAAGAGCTGCTGAGCGGGAACATGGGCGGCGCGGGAAGCCTTCGCCCTCGGATTTCTGGGTGCTCGTCCGAATACTCGAGCGGTTCCGTGGCAAGCGCGCGATTGGCGGCCCATCGGGAATAGCCGCGCCGATGCGGTCGCCGTGGCTGGAGGCCATAGCAGCCCGGCCTGACCTCATCCGATTACACCTCGAAATGCAGGCAGACAGCGCGTGCGATCAGATAGAGGTTCTGGCCGGAATGGGCGTTGATTTCATCTGGGGTGGCGGGGACCTTGCTTGGAACGGCGGCCCGATTTACTCTCCGGGCAGGTTCAGGGAGCTGATGCTTCCGCCGCTCAAGCGCATAGCGGCCAAGTGCCGGGATGTTGGACTTCCCTATTTCTTCCGCACCGACGGCCTTCTGTGGCCGATTGCGGATATACTCTTCGGCGAATCGGGCGTTCACGGCTATGGAGAGATCGATGCCCAGGCCGGAATGGACATTGCCGAGATTCGTCAGCGTTTCCCCGCGCTTCTTTTGTGGGGAAATGTTGACTGCGCCGGGGCTCTGGTCGGCGGAACTCCAGAGCAGGTAAAGGCCGAAGCAATCGCCTGCATGGAAAAGGCCGCAACAGGCCACATCCTCGGCTCATCGAATGTAATTCACGCCGGCGTGCCAGTCGGAAACTTCCTGGCCATGGTCGAAGCGCGCCTCGAATACGGGCCCGGTCGGTCTGCGGCGCCTTGACGGCTGTGGGGCTGCACGGTTGCTGTAGCGCAAACTGTCAGTTTGCGGTATGGGGCGCGGTGCGCCCGGTCGCAATCTAACGGGCGCGACAAGGGCGAGTCGCAATCTGACAGATTGCGTTACAGAGCAGTGGCAATCTAAGAGGGTGTGTGAAAAGCCTCTTCTTCGGTTATGATGACCGAGGTTAGCAAGATATGTTCAAGAAAACGGCTTTCAAATGGCCTGTCCCGGGCCCGCCAACGTCCGACGCGGGGCCGGACGCAATATTATCGCATCCACCTGTAGCGTCCGGCCTTGTGCCGGACGAGAACCTTATGTTCTGACGCACGCTCTAACAGATTGCGTTACAGAGCAGCCGCAATCTGAGAGATTGCGTTACAATGGGCACAGGCTCGTAAGCCGATTCCTCGGTCTCGCGGTCCCGCCGTCAGTAGTCCGGCCCCAACACATGGGGATTCCCAATTCTCACATTCCTGAGGCCCGCTGACTGGGCGGCGGCGATGCATCGCTCGGCGTGGCGCCGGGATGTTGTGGGCAGGTCGTGCATGTAGAAGTCGGGGTGGAAGCCGAGGAGCGAATAGGGTATCTCCGCGCCCAGCGAAGCTATGAAGCGCGCGATCTCCGACACTTCCTCTTCATCCACGTAGCCCGGCACGAGCAGCGTGCTCGCCACAAGCAGCGGAGGATCGGGCCGCTCTGAAAATCTCCTGGCTGCCCTGCGGAAATTGTCCAGCGTTCTTCTGTTGCTGACCCCTGTGAGGGCCAGGTGAATGCCTTCGTTCCAGGCCTTCAAATCGAACTTGACGCAGCCCCCGGAGATGATCGAAAGCTCCACCATCTCATCCAGCAGGGCTGGATTCATGCACCCGTTCGTCTCCCAGCAGATGCGCAAGATGCGGCCCTTGTTCGTTTCCAGAGCGAGGCGCGAGGCGCGCAGCGCGTGGGGAAGCTGGGGCGTCGGGTCGCCGCCGAAATAGCAAATGCAGGATGTCCGCGGGTCAACCGCCTGCGCGAGCTCCTGCGCGGTTCGGGTGCGTTCCGATTTGGCCTCAAGCCGGTAATGCCAGTTCTGGCAGAAGAGGCAGTCGAAGGAGCAGGCGTGGTAGAAAACGGCCAGGTTCTTGCAGCCGTATTCAGGGCCGCGGCAGTGGGTGAATTGCGGATAGCCTGCGTCTGTCTCGGCGGGGCAGACCCAACTGGCCACGCAGTTTGTGGGGAGCGGGTCGTAATACCAGCTCACGTGCGCTGCGTCCGCGCTCGGGCCTGCGAGCCTGCCGGCCTCACTCCTGCGGACTACGCAGAAACCGCGCTCGCAATCCGCGAGGACGCATTCATTCTGGCAGAGTTTACATTCAATGCCGCCCTCAGAGCGGGGAGGCGCAACCGGGAACCCGAAGGCGCGTCTGCTGAGGGCGTGGGCGCGCGCGCCGGCTTCTCGGGCTTCGGGTCTCGCCCTCAGGCAGGCTGCACAGCATCCAAGGACTGAGGAGATGGTCGCGGATTCCACCCCGCAGAATTGGCATTTTGCCATGCGATCCGCAGCCATGGTCGGACTCGGACAGTGGGGCGGTTATCGCGCCCAAGGAGGCGCAGATTTGCCAGCCGCGGATGGTTCACGCAGCTTACCAGGCCGAGGCAGGTTCACCCTGAGTTCGAGTGAGATTGCCTGACCGGCCAGGGCTTCGGCTGCGCCTCGCAATGACGGTGGGCATGGAAGGCTCAGCATGACGGGATGTTCATGCCCCGCACGGGGGCGGGACGCCCGTGCCACATGGAGATGCTTCACTTCCCTGGCCGGGCAGGCGCTCAGCATGGCATCGAATGGTCCTTGGGCCAGCCTTTAACAGGTCAGGTGCAGGGCGGCTGCTGTTCGCTTGGTCTGCGACAGCCGGTTGAAGTCCTCGCAAGCCTTTGCAGTGAGGGAAGGCAGAGCCTCGATTGCCTCCTGTGCGAGGCGCTGCGTCAGCCCTGCGGCCAGCTTCATGGCTCCGACAGCTCCCTGCCCTATGACGAGAATCTCGGGCCTCGCGGCCAGCGCCTCCTCCAGGTCCTCCCACTGGAGCAGATGCCCCTCCTTTCTGCTCCACCCCTCGATCTGGCCGTCTGGCAGGAGGAGCAGGTCGCGCGTGTGCTCTGTGCCATCAATCACGATTCGCCCGAAGCTGTAATCTTCTATGTGCATGGCTCAGAAGCCCACGTTCTTCAAGTTCAGCTCAATCCAGATTTTGCGGCCGAGGTTCGAGCCGAATCCGCCCCAATACGAGCTGTAGCTCGCCGCGCCAGTGGGCGAATAGACCAGCGACGCCAGATAGTTTCCAATGTCCCTGGAAATCGAGATGCGGCTGTCCTTGGTCGAGATACTGGTGAATCGGCTGTAGCCGAAGGTTGTGTCCACCCTCCATTTCCCCTGTCCGTTGGCTGCGCGCTCGAATGGAGGAACATAGCTGGCGGCGACGGAGCCGAAGACGCCTTTCGACGACAAGTCATAAGAGGCATACAGGTTGGTCTGCCATTTGACCCCTCCGGCAGCATAGGCGCTCAAGTCGAGCCTCTGCCTGCCGCCAGACATGAAAGAAGCGCCTCGCTGCAAGCTGTAGCTGTATGTGAGGCTTGCGCTGCTGGCGGCTCCAAGCGTTCGCCTCAGACCCAGCCTCGCATCAAGCGACTGCTGCGAACCGGCCCCCAGAAGGTGATAGGTTGACACGCTCAAACTTGGCGTCAGGTCGGTCTTGTCATCCAGCCTTCGGCCGGGAGGGTAAAGGTAAAGCCCCGTGCCCAGCCCAATTCGAGTTGGCCTTCCTTCCTGAGAGGTCAGGAAGCTGCCAGGAAGGCTGTTTCCATAGCCAACCTCTGAGACTATGTCATACTGGAGCCCTCCTCTGGCTCTCCGGGCCAATCTCAGATTCCCCTCCAGGGCCCAATCGGTGGAGTAGCTCGATTTGCTTCCCCTGCTGGTCAAGTTCAAATCCATCTTCCCAAGGCGGTGGTAGTAGTAGGCAGTGCCCGAGGTGATGCCTGGGAAACGCTCGTCATACCTGTAGTGGTTGAAGCTTATGTCGGCTCTGCTGTCCGGGTCGAAATCCTGGTGATGCTGGAGCCTGAAGCCCCGGGTATTTTCCAGAAGATTATCTAATGACAGCGTGCCTTGGCCGTCCCCTAACCTGTACTGCTCCTCGAGTCCGAAAGACCAGCCCTCGCCGGCATACCCCGAACCCCAACTTCCTCTGCCGAATCTCCTGATCCTCAAAGCTCCCGTGTGGGCCTGCGTTGCCGCGTAGTAAACGGGGAAGTCAACATTCAAGCCTCCGGCGGAGGTAAAGCTGAAAACCTGGTTCAGAAAACCTTCCTGGGCCCTCCATGTCCCCAGCCTCATTTCATAGTAGGGCATACCGATAAGCTTCACCCCGCGATAGTAAATCTGGGGGCTGACGAACTGTATTCTCTCATTTGGAAAAACGGTTATGCTGTCGGCGACTACCCATGTTTTGGTATCAGACAGGTCTTGGAGCGAGAAGAGCTGTGGAGTCAGAGGCCCCTCCGTGCTGTAAATCTGAAGGGAGGCCCCGCGGAAGAATGCTTTCTCTACTGTGTCGCCCGCCCGCAGCAGCACGCCCTGAGCCTGCGCCACCTCGTAGGAAAGCCTCTGGCCTTCCAGCTTCGAACCTGCCCCTCTCACCAACACTCGGTCCTGCGCCTTCAGCACGCCCTGGCCAAGAGCATACTGCATCGTGTCCGCTTCAATCGTGAGCCGGCCTTGCTCGAATCGCGCATGGTCGCTGGCCACCACCACCTGTCTTTCTGAGCTGAAGGCTGTGTATGTGCCCCTTATTCGCACGACGCCCGATGTTCCTTCGCCTATCCCGGCGTCGCGAGTGAACTCCACCTGGACTTTGGCCGTCTGTCCGCCCGCCAGGACTGTGACTTCTGCCGTCCCCGCCGTGCTGGAGGTAACTGTTCCCCGCGCAGCGCCTCTGACTGTCTGGGCGTTAGGCGTGACCTGGCCGAGGGTAGTGACGAAGCGGACTTCTGTTCCATCAGCGGCGGGCTGGCCAGCCGAATCGCGCACTTCCACAATTATGGCGGCGCCTGCGCTGGACCCTGGCGTCACGCGAGCTGGCTCTGCCCTGGCCGTAATGACGAAGTCAGCGCTTGCGCAGACCTGCGCGAGACAGAGCAGCACGGTTGCTGAGAGGCAGTTTGCCAGACGAGAGGCCATGCGGCCTCAATTTTACCTCATCGTCGGTATATTGAAAGCCCTCACGAGAAAAATTGCCATCTGGGACCGGGGCACAGGCGCTGCGGGGCAGAAGAGTGGGGGCGCTGCCTGGCATCCTGTCGCTATGCCTGCCTTCGCGGCTCCCTCCACAAAAGGATAGAACAGGTCTGTCTTCGGGACATCCTGAAAAGTCGGGGTCGGGTTATTGAATGGCGCGAGCCCCAGGGCGTTCAACAAGAACTTCGTCATTTGCTCCCTCGTAACGTTGCCGTCGGGGCAGAAGAGAGGCGGCGCTGCCGAGCAGCCAGAAGCTATGCCCAGCTTCCTCACGGCCTCGATGTATGCGAAATCTGGATCGGTTGGCGGAACATCGTTGAATGTGGGAACAGACGGTGAAAAGGTCGGTCCTCCGCGCGCCAGGATGATAAACCGCGCCATGTGGCGCCTCTTCACAAGGTCGGAGGGACAGAACCGCAGCGGATTACCCGCGCACTCCCTCATGATCCCGTTTCTCCACACAGCCTCTGCATGGGGCCTGTAGAATGCCGCGGCGGACACGTCCGCAAACAACGGAACGGCGGCCGCAGGTATGCGCGAGACGACGGTCGAGTCGGGGCGTATGAAAACAGGTAAATCGGTCGCAGAGTGAATCACTCTCCCGCCAGTTCCCTGACTATGGATCTCAAACCGCTTTATTATCCCGCTACTCTGCGTGTAGGTGAGGTAGCCGTAGAGGAGGTAGTCTGGCACGTGAGTCACCGCGAGGAACCATGGGTTGCTGCTGCTCGGTGGCAGGTAGGCTGCCGCTCCCGCCGCGAGCGCGAAGTCGCGGTAGATGTTGTTCGACATCTGGCCATTGCGGTTCCATAAGGTCTGGGAGAAGAGGGGCCTATCGGGCGGCCCCACGCCTATGGCAACTCGCAGCGCTATGGTGAACTGGTGGTCTATCTCAACCCGCGCCATGGGGGCGGGAAGCCGGGGGATAAACGACCGGCTCGTGTCAAGGTCATTTATGCTTATGGGAACATCCGTGGCGTCGTAGCGCTTGCCCAGATGCTCGATGAGGAAGCGCGTTACGAAGCCGCCGTCAAGCTCCGCTCTGTCCTCGACATTCACAAACCATCTTCTTTGTTCGCTGGGAGGCAGAAGATGGGCGACGAGGCTGAGGTCCACCTCGCCGAAAATATCGTTGGCGGTAGCGCCCTGTTGCAGGCTCACTGGCGCGGTCCAGAGGGGATTACCGGGCGGCCCAACTCCCACGGTGGCGACAAGGTCACCCCGCGCGCTATGCTGTATCTCCAGCCTCGCAAACGAGGTCATTGGCCGGCGTGGTATCCACGAGACAACGCGAGAGAAATCGGCAATGGTCCTCGGCAGGTCCACCGCCGCGTAAGTTTGGCCCTGATAAGTTATTGTGAAGCCGAGAAGGTCACCTACGTCGCCCTCGGCGGTGTCGAGCACCTCGAGGAACCAGGGTTTGTCCGCGCGCGGTGGCAGGAAGCTCTGTCCGCCAGAGATATTCACCTCGAGAAACAGGTCGGGCGATGCGCGGTTCTCGCCGAGGTAAACCGATTTCTGCCAGTTGGGCTCAACGATATTCCCGACGCCGACCCGTACCAACAGATCGCCTGCGTTCGAGTGCCGGATGGCGATTCTGGCGAACGGCGTTGTGGCGTCGGCGTGCGACGGCACGTAAGAGATGGTCTCCGCCAAGCTGCTGAGCGGTTTCGGCGTGTCGGTGGCCCAGTAAACGGAATTGCCGACCTTTATCCCGAAGGTCGTGATGCTTCCTTTCTGCTTCTCATTGACTTCGCTTACTTTCAGGAACCAGCGCTTTGCTGTGATGTTGGGGGGCAGGTAACTCGAGGCAGCCGATATATCCTCGGACAGGTCTATGTCTGTCCTCCAGCCCCTATCGCCTCCCCAGGGGCCGAGTTTCTTGAAAACCACCCGCGAGAAACTGGGACTCAACGGGTTCCCTACCCCGAGGGTAACAGTCACCGTGTTCTGACTGAGGTCGCCGGAAAATACGGAGTGAATGCCAATGATTGCCCGCGGCGCAGCGGGATTCACAAGGAAGCCTTGGTCCACCAGAATCTTCCTCAGATCATCCTTGTGAGTCCCTCCGAAAAGATCCTCGTCGGCCAGGAGCAGGGCCTCCGCCCCGTCCTGAAAAGTCGCAAACGGCTCGAGATAAAAATGGCTCTGGATGATTATCTTGTTCGCCGTATATCTTCCAAGCTTCTCGTGGATTTTCCAGAGCGTCTGCGACCATATCTCCCCGTCTGCGTGCACTTCGCCGTCAAGGTCGTTTGGATAGCGCTTGCCCGAATCCACGCGCCTTCCCCCGCCTGCCCATTCCCCTAGCAGCGTCCTCCAGGCGCGAGGGCCGATATCCTCGAACTTCGTTATGGCGAGATAGTCTGCAAAACCCTCGCCCATTGCCCCGCCATCGTACAGGAGACCCCACCACTCGACTATGTCATCCTGAACTGCGTGCCCATACTCGTGCACTATTACATCCGCGTCTTCTGCAAAGTCCGGCCCCATGGAGCTGTGCTCGCCGAAGGTCACCTCCCCCGTCATGGTGCTGAAGTAGGCGTTCCCTGTGAAGCCGCCGTGCACATTCGCGCCTATTGACCTATTCATCACATCGCTGAAGCCCAGAGACCTTATATACCTCTCGGTCGAGTCAATGTGGTAGTAAGCCATCACTTCTTCGAAGCGATCATCCGCGCGCGTGTAGTTGAAGGAAAGGCTGGGCTGAAAGGCGCGAGGGAAGGTGGGCCATGTGTTCACATAAGGACCGATGAGGAATCCCGACCCGTTCAGGTCCCTCATATCTACGGATTGTCGCTGGCCGTTGAGCTCCGAGGTATCTCTGTCATCGTTGTCCCTCAGACCTGTGTTGCCGCTTGTGGTTATGGGGTTGGGGTTGAAAATCATGCCCTGGCCGGTTGCAAACTTCAGTATGTTGCGAGCGAGGAGAACGCGGCCTGAATAGGCGTCCACGAAGACCAGCCAGTCTCCCAGGGGCGTCCGGGCGGGCACCTGCACCAGCCAGGCGAGGTGGTCGCCGTCGTCCGCGGGGAATATGACGAGGTCAGCTCTCGGCGCCGCTCTGAGAGGCCCGACGACTGCGAGCCCTTGTAAGGTGGTCTGTATGGCCGTCGTGTAATCGAGCCACGGCACGATCCCGGACGGCATTACCCTTTCCCGGAACCTGCTCTTTATCATCCGAAGGGCGCCCTGCCTGTTAAGGTGCACCGTGACGAAGGCGCCGAAAACAGGTATTCCCTGGTGCACCTGGTCGAATCGCGTGTGAAACCCTCCAGGGCTCGCCCGCACGCGCCCTTGAACAAGCCCGTTGAGGTTCGATGGCAGGTGCATGAGAGGTGCGGCCTCAGAGAGGAATTCGCGGGCCAGTTGAGCAGGGTCTCCAGCGGTTGGGGCGGCGGCTGATGTCGTTATCTGGTAGGCTGCCCCGGTCGCCTTGTCCCAGCGAATGGTCAGGTCGGGTCCGAACGAATCATCCGCAGGGCCTGGCGGTCTCTGAAGGGCCTTCGGCCATTGGCTGGGCAGGTTTGGCTGTGGGCCGTAGGGTTGGATCCAGGCAGAAGCAGAAGCCCCGGCGATCATGGCAGCCGCGAGCCAGATCGCGTGAAACGACAACCGTCTCGCTTCCATGGCGTTCCCCTCTCATGGTGACACCCCCACTGGCACAGTCTTGCGATTATCGGTTGTGACAGGTTCGAACAGAATAGGCGTCACCAGACCAGTAATTGAATGCGTGCCGGCTACCGTCGGAGTCCACGAGAACTCGACGGCAGCGCTGGAAAGCCCTCCCAGTGAAGCCAGCAATCTCGGAGACCCCAACGCAGCCCCGTTGTCCAACGCGCTCACATACAGCGCCGTCTCTTGGCCGTGGCTCACATTTCTCACGACCACGCTGATTTTCGAGACGCTGCCCACCCTGGGCGAAGGCGACGCCGTCACTGATGATACGGCGAGCCCTCTTGCCTCAGCGGTCCAGTTCGCCGCCGCATTGAAGGGCGCGACGGCAATCCTCACAGCGTCCGTGCCCCACAAAATTACCCCGTTTATCATGGGATGAACAAAATACCCCGGCTTGCTGCCCCGCACGGTGTAAGTGTCACCTCTGAGCCCTGCCTTGGTATAGACGCCGCTGGCATTGGTCTGAACCGAGCCGGCAGAGCCGAACCTGTCGCCCGTGAACGACAAGCTCACGCCTCCGACGGCCAAACCGGTAGTGGTGTGAACCACGCCGGATACCGTGTAAAGCGGATATGGAGCCCCGCCAGTGAAATCCTGCGTGAACGTGAAGTCCTGGATGAACCAACTGCTCGAACCGCGCAGCGCCACCGTCGCGCTGGGGGGATCGAATGTCCACCCGGCCCGGCTGGGCGTGGCGGTGTAGGTCCCCGGGGCGAGCGGCTGCGCTTCATAAAAGCCCTGCAGGCTCGTCCTGACCGTGATCGTGCGCCCCGTGGCAACCTCCGTCACCCGGACATCCACATCCGGTATGGGGAGCCCCTCGAAGTACGCCAGATGCGGAGTCTGAATGTGCCCGACGAGGCGGTAAAGCTGCAGGAGCTGGAAGTCAACATTCTCCGCATTGCCCTGCGTGGTCGGCAAGGTTACCTGGCGCTGAGGCGGCGTGAAAGACACCAGGCTGAGCTGCTGCGTGGGTTTCACAGTGTAAGTGCCGGCGGGCAGCCCGTTCACCGTATATGTTCCCGCACCCTGAGTGCCAGTGAGCCCCGTGTAAACAGTCCTGACGGGCGCCCAGGCAGTGGAAACCGTTATCTGCACGTGTGGAACGAGACTGCCGACGGAGTCCGTTACTTTCCCGCTTATGCTGAAGGTCTCGGCCATCGGGGCGAGGACAACGAGAGCAAAGGGCTGCGGCCCGAATGGGACATTTTGCGCGCGAACCCTCACTACATACCAGCCTCGCAGCGGCGCGGTTATCTCAACTCCCTCGACATTGTTCAGGCGGTCCCGTTGTCCGATCTCTGCAGGCTTGGCAGGCCCCGAGCCGCTGCCCAGAAAAGTTTTTATCACTGGCTTCGGATCGGTCGAGGCCGTCGCAACTGGGGCCAGGACCTCGAGGTCGAGGTCGTTCACAAGCTGCCTGCCGGTGGCCGGGAAGCCCGGGTAATCGCTCCACGCTATGACGGCGCGGAAGGGCGCGCTGCTGTCCGAGACGAAAAGCCGCCACTCGAGGACCTGGCCCGTCCTGACGCCAGGCTTATCGCTCGTGAATATCGCCCGGCTCGACCCGTCGCGGAAGAATATCCCGTTCCCCATGTACTTGCTGTAAGCCAGGTCGCCCAGGTTCACTCTTCCCCAGCCCTGCGCCCGGTCGGGTCGGCCCTGAACCTCTTGATCTGGCGTGTTGATATATCTCTGGTCTTGTCCTGGGGTAAGATCAGTTGCGCTCGCCAGTATCGTGGCCTTTACCAGGGCGGCGCTGGGATTTGCCCTTCCCGAGATAACTGGGCTCTGAATCCGCTTGTAGTAGTCGCGCACGAGGGCTGCCGCGCCGGCTGTGAGCGGCGTGCTCATGCTCGTGCCCGACATGAACGTGTAGGCCGGATTGGGCGACTCCCACATGGGAATGAGTTCCGACCGGGCAGACAGTATCATCGTGCCGGGCGCAGCGACGTCCGGCTTGGTGCGGCCGTCCTCGGTGGGCCCACGGCTGCTGAACTCAGCTATTCCGCCGGCATTGTCGGCGTCGGGAGGTGGCCCCCTGTCGCTCTCGGAGGCAGCCACTGCGAGGCAGTTCTTGGCAGTTGCTGGCGAGCTGACCTGTCCGTAGTAGCCAGGTCCTCCGCCTTCGTTACCTGCCGCAAACAGGACCAGCATGTCCTTGTGCTGCCAGGTGAACGTGTCAACCTGTTCGGACCGTGTGGTGTAGGCCCCGGAGGTTCCGGGGAATCCCCAACTATTCGTGTGAATCCGCGCGCCGGCGTTGTAAGCTTGTTGGAGGAAAACGCCGAGGTCGTCGGGCAGGAAGAAGCCCCCTTCGTCGTCGCCGATGCGCTGCATGACAAGGCTGGCCTCTGGCGCGACCCCCGCGTATGACGCTGTGTAATTCTGGCTGCTCGGAACGCTGCCCGATTGGAGCCCATTGCCGGCGACGGAGCCGGCCACATGCGTTCCGTGCCCGTATCCGTCTTCCCATCCCTGGCCCGGGACATAGCTGAAGCCTGCGACAACGCGCCCTGCGAAATCGGGATGGACCGCGCTGAAGTTCCCCGTGCTGAGGCCGGTGTCAGCAATGGCGACTGTCTGCCCTTGCCCGAATAGCCCCAGGTTCGCCCATACATCATAGCCGTTCACCACGGTCCCGGGAGCAAAGCTCACATTCATTATGCGGCGCGCGAAGTCGTTCCAGAGCCTGGGCGGAACCCATTGTTCCACCCAGGACACGGCTGATAGACGCACTATCGAAGTCAGGGCTGAAGGATAAACAGCGGCCCGAATGGTGGCTGCTCTTCCTCGCGATACGGCCAGCACGCGCCCGCCCAGGAGCCGCACTGCGCCAATGACGAAGTTCGGGTCTTCGCCCGGGAAGAGCCTGATTGTAACGACTGTGGCCGACCGCCTTGCGAGAAGCGATGGCTCTATCTTGTAAGCTGGCTGGTAAAGCCCCACCCAGCGCCTGAAAGGGAGCGCCTGAACGCGAGCCGCCGCCTCAGGCGTCATTTTCACGGCGAAGGCGTAATAGGGGAGGTAGTCTGCTACCTGGGCGCCCGCCTGCCGCAACTGGTCAGGCCAATATGCCCACACGCGCCCGGTGCACTGGACAATATAGTATGCAGGGACCCCGGAAGGCGGCGGCATAGCTCTCAGGTCAGCCGAAATCGAGGGGACCGCGATGCGCGGGTCAAAGGTGCCCACCCTCAGGACTATCGGGAGGTAAGCGGCGGCCGGCCCGGCCACAGTCAGGCAGGCCACAGATGCCACTGCAATAGCCGCCGTCAGCCCTCTTCTCAACACCTTCGCCTGCCTGTTGTTCCTCACCCTGGCGCTTCCAGTGCTAAGGAAGTGCGGGCGGATTGACGCTGACGCCGATCGTCGCCTCAATGGTCCCAAACCTCGCCACAATTGTGAAGCTGCCGGCCAAGAACTGCCCGGGGTTGGCTGGATCTGCGGATAGGTGTCCGAGAATAACCGACCTGGCCGTTCCGTTCGTTGTCCCGGCCGGGTTGCTTACTATCTCCAACCTGGGTACGTTATTCAGGTCTCTGGCCGAGAGGTAAATGTTAGTCCCGTCCTGGACGGCGTTTCCGTACTGATCCCTGAAGTCGAACTCGACGACCCCCGAGAAGTCACCCGTAACCTGCGCTCCCCAGGGCGAGTCCGGCCTGGCCCTCTGCGCCGAGCAGGAGCTGGGCGCCGCCGCCCCTACCCACTGCTGCACGGAGTACGCTATGGTCCATTGAATCACCGGGCTGGGCGTGGCCGTAATCGTGGCGAGAACCTTTGTCACCGGCGCTCGACTGTCGAGCACCTGCGGCGTCCAGGTGAAGGTCGCAGTCGACTCGCCGTTGACGATACTAGTGTTGGACGTGCCGGTTACCGTCTGGTCGCCATACTTGATTTGCCACGCCACCGGCACCCCGGCGGGAAGCGGGTTGTCATTGCCGTCTCTGAGGATGCCTGTGACGACGATCGGGTTTCCTGCCGCAGGCGAGAGACTGGGCTCAGAGCCGGTCCCTCCGACGGTCCACGGAACGAAGCTCGCTCCATAGGCTGTTGTGAGGTTGGTGCCCGTCTGGCCGCCCGTAACCCAATTGTAGGTCGCGACGTCGCCGGAGAATATCACGCGCAGCGGCCCCGCTCTCGGCGGCCCCTGCGGGCTGACGGCGCTCGCCTCTATGCTGGCGATGCCGGGGGCGAATGTCGCCATGTTTGTCGCGGTCGCGAAGTCGCAGGCTACGAGAGTTCCCTGCGCGACTCCATTCTGCGTTGTCGGCGCCGCCGTAATCTGGCCTATGTCGGTCTTGAAGAAGACATTCGTCCCGTCGAGCACCGGGTTGCCGAATCTGTCAACGACGCGCGCCGTGACCTGCGCGGTGGGGCTGACGCCGCTTGGGCTGGGCAGGCCGTTCGTGGCCGGAAGAGTGTAGTTCGGCACGCCGACGGTGAAGAATATCTGAGCCGGCTCGCCCGATGTAAACCGCACCTGAACCGTGGTAATAAGCTGCTCTTCCCCGGTGCCCGTCGTGGCCGTGACAGTGGCGACCCCGGCCGTGGTTCCAGCCCTCAGGGTCGTGGTCGCCCTTCCTGTCTCGTCGGTAATGCCTGTCATTGTGGAGAGCGTCCCGAGGTCTGTCCTGAACCCGATGCTTGCGCCAGACACAGGTTGGCCGCCGATTGTCCGGAGAATGGCGGTTATGGTGCTCGTCGAGGTGTTGTCGGCGGGAATCCCCTGCGGACTCGCGCGAAGCTCGAGTATCTGGTCTGCCGGCGGGAGATAGGTTAGCTCGACTGTGCCGCTCACGGCGCCCGCCGTTGCCGTAACACGGACAGCGCCCGGATCCTCGCTGACCTTGAGGAAAGCATTTGCTATGCCGTTGGTGGTGCGAGCGGTTGTCCTGGCGGTTCCGGAGTCAGTGAATGCGCCGGGGCTCTTCGTGTCGCCGGCCTGCGCCCGCGATACGCTGAAGGTTACCAGAGTTCCATCAGCGACGGGCTTCATCCCGGGGCCTATGGGGTTTGGCACGGCCGTGCGGACATCAGCGCTTATCTTCGCCACGGCGGCCCCGTCGGCTGGCAAGCTTGTCGGGTCTGCCGTCACGGCGACGGATGCCGCCGGCTCTGCGTAGCTTATCGTCGTGAGCGCAGAGATTTCTGTCGAGTCAAACTTGCCGTCGGCGTCAGTGTCTATCCAGGCCCTGATCGCGTCGGCGCTGCCGTTGTTCAGATTCGGAGGGCTGGTAAGGACGCAGAAGGCCAGGCCGGCGCCGTTCGTGATAGCCGTCGCGGGCGCGACGCTCGCGCCCGTGGGGCTCGTCGGGGCCCCATTGGGATCAAACCCGAACCCGACGCGTTGGTTCTCCAGAGGGGTCGCGGTGTTGTCCTTGACCGTCGCAGTTATCGTGGCCGTGCTGGCCACTCCCGCCGCTGGAATCTGCGAAGGGTTCACGCTCACAGTTATTGATGGCTGTGCGGTGAAGCTTACCTCCGCCTGCCCTTCGATTGCAACAGAATCTTTCGTCGCCCTCGCCTTCACTATGACTCTGTCAATAGCGTTCACAGCCGCGCTGCGCAGGACAGCCGTGGCTTTGCCGTTAGTGTTTGTCGGCCTTGGCCCGCTCGTGCTGCCGCCCGTGTCCTGGAATACAGCGATGGCGGGCTTGTCCACGGTGAAGGTCACCTGCGCCGAGGGCAGGGGCTCGCCCCCGTCATCCAGCACCGTCGCGGTTATCGTGGATACGCTTCTCCCATCGGCGGGCACACCAGCAGGATAGGCTGTCACCTGAATCGTCTTCGGCTTCGGCACCGTCATGACGACCTGCTTGGTGGCTGGCGCAAGGCCAGTGACCGCCGCGGCGACATTGGCGGTTACCTGAGTTGCGCTGGTCACTGAAACGAGAGACGCCTTTGCCACCCCGTTGCCGTCAGTCCGGCAGACGACGGTGTTGTCCTGCTTTGTCCCTCCCGTGCCGGCAACGACCTGGAGCGTTCCGCGATCAGTGGTAAAAGTAACGTCTACGCCGGCGACCGGATGGGCTTGTGAATCCTTCACGGTCGCCTGAAGCAAGCTGGTGCTCTTGCCGTTGGCGGGAATACTGCCTGGCTGAGCGGTCAGCGTCACGCTGGCCGGAGGCAAGCTTGTCGTCGCGTGCGCCTGGTTCGACGCCGCGCTCTCATGAGGCGGAGTGGCGGCGTCGCGGCTCGTCACAACATAACTGAAGGTTTGGCCCGATCCCAGCGGAGTGTCCTTGTAAGTGCTGGTTGCCCTGCCGCTGACCTGCGCTTTCAGCGTCCACGGCGCAGAGAACGGCGGCGCGGAGGTAGGCCTGGGCACATCGCCCTGTGCGCGATAGACCTTGTATCCCACCACCGCCGGGTCCTGGCTGGCCTCCCATGTCAGCTCGATGAAGTCCTGCCCGGACGCGGCTCTCAGGTTCTGAGGCGGCTGAAGCTGGCCCAGCACCTGAGTGTAAGTGAAGGGAGGATCGCTGCGAGCTTCTATCGGACCAGCGGCAGCGTTAGGTCCCACTGCTGCCACAATGTAGTAGTATTGACTTCCTGCGCTGATGTCCTTGAAATCGTTATACTGCGTGGTGCCGGCTGGCACATTTGCGAGCTTCGAGAACCTCGTGCTGACGGTAGGCGTCTTTCTATAGACGATATAGCCCTTCAGGAAGGGCTCGGGGTTGGCGGTCCAGCGCACTGAGGCCGAAAGCGCCCCCGGCCCCTGCACGACTGTCACGCCCCGCGGTCTTATGGGCACTCCAGGGCCCACCACCTTGCTGGGGGCCTCGCGCGCCTCCAGGAAATCAACAGGGGCTGTGAGCTGCCCGCTTATAAACGCCTTTATCTGGTAAGCGTAAAGCTTGCCCAGCTCAACATTATAGGTGTCCTTGTGGGCGCGAGCCGTGCCAAGTATAACGGCTGGCAGCTCAACATAGGTTCCGATAGATGGGGATGGGGGAGGAGAATAGATAAAGGATGTAACCCCGCCGATGGGGGCATTGCCGGCAGGGGCCCGAAGAATCTTGAATGACGCCGGCGCCACGCCGGGGGCCACTCCCCAGCTCAACTGCACCGCGTTCTCGAGCGGAGTTGCGAGCGGGGTCGTCACGGGGGTGGTTGGGGCAGCAACTGCCGCCCTCGCCCCATGGTCTCCGCCGTTTGAGGCCACCAGAATCGCGACCAGGATAAGAAGCGGCACGAGCCAGCGCGACGCCTTCTTCCTCGCAACCTTCTTCTGGGGCGCCTTCGGCTTCTCAAAAGCGATGCCGACTGTCTGCGCCGCTAACTTCGCGGCCGCGTCCTGAATGGCTTCTGTCAGCATCGGCCCCTCGCCGCCGTTGTAGCGCACCTTCTCGGCGCTGGCTCCGGTTACGTTGAGCTCCGCCGTCTCGCCCGTGGCGACAACTACCTTGGTGGCAGCAAGAACGATTGTGGCGCGCGGAGCCTTCTGGTCGTAGCGATAGTCCTTAACAACCCCGAAGACGACCGCGTCAGCTCCCAGGGCCTTTCCGAGCCGCGAGGCCTTATCTGCATCCATGGGCTGCTGCAGGTCGTCGGGCCTGAGCGTGTTCTCTTCCAGGGCCCTGCGGACAGCCGGAGCAGATGGGGATATCCCCATGATATTGGCCCTGCCGCTGGCAGCCAGGGCCAACTTCACGGCCTCTGTCACTCTCTCCGCGAGTTCCTGTCCCCCGACAGCGGCCCTGTTCTCGAATGGGGTGACAACCACATTCATTCTCGCCGCCTCTGCCGGCCCGACGCCGATAGACAGCCCCGGCAGCCCCGTCACCAGAAGCGCCGCCACGAGAACACGGGCGACGATCCGGGCCCCTCCGCTTTTATCAAGCCTTGTCATGGCGGCCTCCTGCTCCTATGCCTCAGTTCTTTCTTATCTTGCGCAATCGCATTTGTGAGCTTGGTATAGTTATGGTGAAGCTCTGCATCTTGCTCCACACGAAGCCTGCGTCTTGAGGTCGCACCCCGGCGACCTGCGGCATCAGCCGCGGACGGTTAACATCCTCAGGCGCCAGGTTCGATCTCGCTCCTACGCGCCAGAAGAGTATCTGTGTGCCAGTTCCGGGGAACGACGCAGCCACATCAACGGTTGTAGTTTGCGCTGACCCCGGCTCCGGAATGCCTGATAGCACCGGCAGGGTTACGCTGTTCTCTGGCCGGAATAGAAGGTCCCGCGAGATTTGCAGGACATATTCATGCGCGCCCGTGGTGGCGTTCCATTTGAAAGGCACCGCCGAGGGCGGGTCAGTCACAGCGGCATTCTGCAAAGGCGAGGTCAGTTGAACGGGCGGTATGGGCGTTGCAATGCTCTCCGTGCCCATAGGCGACTCTGCCACTATCCACTCTATTGTGGCAATCTGGCCTTTCCTCTCTCTGTGGGGCGCTGCCTGCGTCGTGGTGCCCGGGACGGTCGTGCCTCCAGTCGTCGTTGGAGTAACTCCGGTGGTTGTGGTTGTCGTGGTGCCGCTCGGCACCAGCCTTGTTTTCTTGACGACTGCGTTCACCTGGTAGCGGTGCTGTATGCCAGGCTCGAGCTCGTACACGAACCAACTGCGGACCAAAGTGTTGTCCGTCGGCGGGTTCAGCACAGCACCGCCTCCGCCCGTCTCCACGGTCAATGTGGTTGGCACCCCCGTTGCGACATCTACCTCGACATTCAGTGTCATGTTCTGGCCCGCATACACGGCGCTCTCCCATCCGTCGGCATAGAAAAGGCCCTGCTGCGGCCACTTAACCCAGATGAGCTGGCCATCACGGAATATCTCGTAGGCCAGAACATTGATCCCCTCTCCGCGCTGAGGCCCGGACCATGTGACCAGGACGCCTCCAGTCTCCTGGGCGGCCGTGTTATCTGCGGCGTTGGCAAGCGAAGTTGCCAGCACACCCCCGACGGGATACTTGGCCGCACTTGTCTTGTTTGCCCCGCCCAGCGTAGCGAGAATGAGCGCGCCGGCAATAATGCCCAGGAGGCTGTTCATATTGCGAAGGCCTCGCGGCCCGCGCTGGGCTGGGGCCGGAGGGTATCTATAGTAGCGAACCCTCTCGGGAAGAATGTATATCGCCACAGCCTTGTCGCGTTCCGTTATCCCTCTCAGGTTGAAAGTGACGCGGGCTTCCGAGGAATCGCTGTCCACTTTGTCCAGCACGATATACCCTGCGAGCTCGCCGAAGCGCAGCACTGCCATGCGCATACCTGGCCGCAGGCCCTGGCGGCTGCCGCCTCTGACATAGACCCGGCCCCCACGCTCCGTCAGGACTGTGGCCTGCGGTATGCGCTGGGCCAGCATTGTCCGCACTATCTTGTCTGCCACGAGGCCAAGGGCCTCATTGATCAGCACGTCCTCCGAACCCGTGTAGCCAGGTTTGGGTGTGCTCCTGGCAATCTCCAGGGCGCCGTTTACTAACTCGGTTGTGCTCATATCGCGCAGCGTCACAGCCACTTCCACTTCGCCAACCAGGCCGTCGCGGGTGTTGGAGATGCCCGCCGCGTGCACTTCGCCACAAAGAATGCCGGCCGCGTCCAGCTTTCGCCCGAGGGCGAGTTCTGCGTCCTTATTCAGAGGAAGGGTGAAGCCGAGGTCTTGCAGAGCCTTCTGCAGCTCCTCGCGCGGAATAACCTCGAACTTGCCAGACTCCTCCATCGCCGTGCTTACTGCGGCAGCAGCCTGCGTTCCCAGCATTCCCCGCCCGTAGGTAGAGGAGTCCGTGAAGTCCATGACTACAACGGTGATAGTCTGAAGCTGTAGCTCTGGCCCGGGAAATACTACGGGGGGACCCGTCGGCTTCTCAGGTCCGCCGCTGGGAAGCTGAGCGACGGCAGGATAGGTCAGAACGACCGAACTGATAAACGCGGCGCACAGCAGCTTCGCAATAATACGGCCGGCAGGCCGCTCGCCTAATCTATGCATGAGACGCAACCCCCTTCCGGGTTTGACCCATGCCTTTCGCGTGACGGTGTTTGGCGATGGGCAGTGGGCCGTATGTTAACACCTGCACCCACCCTTGTAAATAGCGCCAGCAGCGGGATCCCCCCTCTCCCGCGCTAGGCGCTTCAACTCCTCGCAGATGCGCTCCACCTGATCTCTGACTTCTTCCAGGCTGCCTTCTGTATTAACCACCCAGTGTGAGCGTTCCTTCTTCTGCTCTATCGGCCACTGGGCAGACAAACGCTTCAACGCCTCCTGCTGCGTCAGATTATCTCTTCTCGCAGTTCTTCGCAACTGTTCCTCGGGGCTCGCCCAAGCCAAAACGATCCTATCCACCTGATCCTGCAAACCCACCTCGAAAAGGAGCGGAATGACAAGCACCGCTACCTCAGGAGGGCGAACCCGCGCTCTGAGCTGCTCCACCCTCTGCCACATGAGGCCGAGTATCGCCGGATGTGTTATGCTCTCGAGGGTCTTTCTCGCCTGAGGGTCGGAAAACACGAGCTGGGCCAGCTTTGTCCTGTCCGGGCTCCTATCGTCTCGCATGTATTCGGGTCCGAATGTCTCGGCTATCTTTGTGGTTACAGGGGTTGCCGGCGCTGTCACTTCCCGCGCCAGTTCGTCGGTGTCTATTATGTCGCACCCGTTCAGTCCGAAGAACTCGGCGACCGTGCTCTTTCCGCTTCCGATTCCTCCGGTGAGGCCGATGAGGAGCATTCATCCTCTCCAGGTTCGGGCTCAGCTTGCTGCCCTGCGCGGGCGAAAGCGTCTCCTACAAGGTCACCAATCGTAATCCTTCCGGCCTGCTGCTGCCGTGCCAGGTATTCTTGATACTCCCTCCTCTCAGTTTCCTGCTCGACCTGGCGAAGGCTAAGCATCATTCTCCTTTCCGCCGGGCGGATGGAGAGTATTTTCACCCGGACGGTCTGACCCACCTGAACCAGGTCGGCCGGGCTCACCTTTTTCTGGCCAGCGAGCTCCGATGTGGGAATGATGCCTTCTATGCCGGCGGGCAGAAGGCAGAAAACTCCAAAAGGCACCAGGCGAGTTATCTTCCCCTCTACCACCTCGCCGGTCTTGTATTGCTCGGCCACGTGCTGCCACGGATCGGGGAGAATCTGCTTCAGGCCCAGCGAAATCTTCTCTTGCTCCCGATCCACCTTCAGGACCATAACTTCCAGCCTCTGCCCCGGGTTCACCACGTCCGAGGGATGCCGCACTCTGGTCCATGACATCTCGGTCACGTGCAGCAGGCCGTCCACGCCGCCCAGATCCACAAACGCCCCATAGTCCGTTATCCTGCGCACAATCCCCTTTCTGATCTGCCCCTCTTGCAGAGACTCAAGGGTAAGTTCCCGCCTTCGCTGCCTCTCTTCTTCTGCGGCGAGCTTGTGCGAAACAACTACTCGCTTCCTGGCTCGATCAACTTCAACTACTTTGAGCCTGAGCGATCGGCCAACCAGTCTGTCCAGGGTGTAAACATTTCTCGTCGCCACATGAGAAGCGGGCAGAAATCCCCTCAGGCCCAGGTCAACCACAAGGCCTCCTCGCACGCGCTCGGTGACCATGGCGCTTATGATCTCGCCAGCCTCGAAGGCCTGGATGACGTGATTCCATACGGCCTCGTAGTCGGCTTTCTTCTTGGAGAGCAGCAGCAGCCCATCCTCTCCCTCTGGCCTGACCACATAGACCGAGATCCTGTCGCCCACTGCCAGCGGCTTCTCGTCGGGGCCTTTCGCATCTCTGGCCTCTTCCTGGGGGATGAGGCCCTCTGATTTGGTGCCGACATCCACCAGCGCGCCGCGCTGATCCATCTGCACGACGGTCCCTGCCACGATATCGCCCGCGGACAGGGTGCGAAATGTCGCCTCGTAGTCGCGCCGCTCAGGCGTCTCGCTGTCCGCCTCCGTCTGTTCGCGTGGCTCTGCGATTGTGTCCTCGCTTGCCGAAGTCATCGCCTCACCTCGTCATTGCTCAGCTTTCTCCCCTGCTGGCTATTATCGTCAATGGCAGCCGCCCGCGTTTCTACCATACCTCAATTCTGCCAGAAATCCCTTCTTCCTTTTTCCCAAGTCCGTGTAGAACTCCTGCTCCTGCTGTTTTCTCGGCCGGGTCATACGGGCTGCATATCGGCCCAGTTCGGCCCGCTCTTGGCCTCGACCTTCAGAGGAACTCGCAGCCTGAAGGCCTCCGACATGCACCGCTTCACCAGAGCCGCAGTCTTTTCGAGCTGACCCGCAGGAGTCTCCATCAGAAGCTCGTCGTGCACCTGCAAGGTCATCTTTGCCCGCAGACCCTCGAGCCGCAGCGCCCGGTGCACATCTATCATGGCAAGTTTCATTATGTCTGCCGCGCTTCCCTGCATGGGAGCATTTATGCCCGCTCTCTCCGCAAATTCCCTGAGGCCCCTCGATTTGCTGGTCAGCTCCGGCAGCGGCCTCGGGCGGCCCAGAATTGTTCTCACAAATCCATCTTTCCTGGCTGCGGCCAATGAATTCTCAATATACGCCTTCACGCCCGAGAATCTCTGGAAATAGCGCTCCATGTAGGCTGCCGCTTCCTGTACCGAGGCGCCCATATCTCGCGCCAGCGCCGCAGGGCCTATGCCATACGGGATCCCGAAGTTCACCACCTTTGCCATGCGCCTGGCTTCCGGCGTCACCTGCTCTGGACTCAGTCCGAAAAGCTCGCACGCCGTCCTCGTGTGCAGGTCTTCGTCGGCCTCGAAAATGGCGATGAGCTGCTCATCTCCTGAAAGGTGGGCCAGGATGCGAAGCTCTATCTGGGAGTAATCGGCTGACAGCAGAACTTTATCCGGTCCGCCGCTCACAAAAGCTCTTCTTATTTCGAGGCCAAGCTCGGTTCTCACAGGTATGTTCTGGAGATTTGGATCGCTGCTGCTCAATCGCCCCGTAGCCGTAACCGCCTGGTTGAAGCTCGTGTGAAGCCTGCCTGTCTCGGGGTTCACAAGCTTGGGCAGAGCTTCCACATAGGTCGAGCGCAGTTTCGCCAGCTCGCGATATTGCATCACCAGCGCCACAATCTGATGCTCGGCGGCGAGTTCGCCCAACACCTCAGCGTCGGTCGAATACCCGGTCTTCGTCCGTTTTCCACGCGGCAGCCTAAGCTTGTCGAACAGAATTTGCGCAAGCTGTTTGTGCGAGCTGATGTTGAAAGGCTCACCTGCGAGAGCGTGAATCTGGTTCTCCAGCTCCTTCATGCTCGCGCCCATCGTCGCTGACAGTTTCCCCAGGTGCTCGCAGTCCAGAGCGACGCCAGTTAGCTCCATTTCGGCGAGCACCTCCGTCAGGGGAAGCTCAATCTGCTGGAAGATATGCTCTACCCCGATGTCCGACATCTTGGGGCGCAGGATCTGCACGAGTCTGGCAATGAGGCCCGCCCTCAGGCATGCGCCCTCGGCGACAGAATCCACGGCGCCCCGGTTCCACGCTTCGGCCGCATCGGGGATCTTGGGCAGCCTGACGCTCAGATGGTCGAAAGCCGCGTCCTCCAGCTCGTGCTTGCCTCTCCCGGGGTTGACCAGATAGCTTGCCAGCATCGAGTCGAAAGTCACTCCTGCGAGTCGGCAGCCGGCACGATGAAAGATGATCCGAGCTGTCTTGGCGTCGTGCAACCATTTCTTCGCTGTTTCGTCTTCGAGAATTGGCCTGATGATTTCCGAGGACGCCGAGGCGCTTTGGCCGAAAAGGCTTGGGCCCGTGGGCGCCAAGGGAGCGAATGCCTGCTCGCCCGTTGGCAGCGCGAATCCTATGCCGAGCAGCCTGGCGGAAGAAACGCGCTCGCCCTCGCTCACTGGAACAACTGCGCAGGCTTCGGCCTCCCTCACAAGTCCCAACCAATCGTTCACCTTCTCGGGCGAATCGAGAATCTGCGCTTCCCGCCTTTCCTCAACGGCGGCCGGCGCGAGCCTGTCTGTGAGAGAGCGAAATTCAAACCGGCGCAGAAGCGCGCCTATTCTTTGCTCGTCGGGCTGTCTCAGCACGAGCTTGTCAATGCTGACTTCGATGGGCGCATCGAGCCTTATGGTTGAGAGTCGCTTGCTCTGTAGAGCTTGGTCTCTATAGGCTGCGAGGGCAGCGCCCGTTTTCTGGTCAGGTATTGCGTTCGCCCTTTCCAGCAGTTCCTCCAGGGAGCCGTGCTCTCTTATGAGCTTGGCGGCTGTCTTTTCACCTACGCCGGGCACGCCCGGTATGTTATCTGTCGGATCGCCTTTCAGGGCTCGGTAGTCAACCAACTGCGCCGGCTCGATCCCAAAGCGCTGTTTCACCGCGTCTCGATCATAGACCACCGTGTCTGTCGTGCCCCGGCGCGTTGTCATCACCCGCACGCGGTCGGACACCAGTTGAAGGGCATCGAGGTCCGCGGTCACAATAAGCACATCATATCCCTGCTGCTCGGCTCTGGATGCGAGCGTGCCGATCACATCGTCCGCCTCGAATCCCTCCAGTTCGCAGGCGGCGATTCCCATGGCATCCAGAAGCTCCTTCGCCATTCCAAGCTGAACTGTCAAATCTTCGGGAGCTTTCTCTCTTGTGGCCTTGTATTCGCTGTACTCAAGATGTCTGAAGGTGGGGCCGGGGAGATCGAAGCATACTGCCAGGTGGTCCGGATGCCGCTGCTCCAGAATCTTGAACAGCATGACAGCGAAGCCGTAAACGGCGTTGGTGGGTTCGCCAAGTGAGTTGGTCAGGGCAGGCAGCGCGAAGAAGGCCCTGTAAAGCAGGCTGTTTCCGTCCACCAGAGCCAGCACTGGATTCTTGCCCAATCGGATCCTCATGCCGTCCAGTCCAGCATACCTTTCGTGACCTGGTCCATGGGCGGCTTGCCGGAGAAGAAACGCCTGAGCTGCTCTACAGCGTGTGCGGTCAGCTCCCAGCGGCGTTCGGCGGCGGGGCCAGCAATATGCGGAGTCAAAACGACATTGGGCAAGTCTCTCAGCTCGCTGTCGGGCGGCGGAGGCTCGGGGTCAAAAACGTCGAGAGCTGCCCATATTTGCCCCTTCCTCAACTCCTCGATGAGGGCCTGCTGGTCCACCACTGCCCCTCGCGCAGTGTTTATCAATACCGCGCCGTCCTGAAGCAGAGCCAGCTCCTTCTTGCCCACCAGACCACGCGTCTGCGGGAGGTTGGCCGCATGTATGGAAACGACGCGGCATTGGCTCATCAATTCTTGAAGGCTCGTCAGGCGAACTCTCAGCATCGTGGCAACTTCGGCAGAAGCGTATGGGTCGAAGGCCAGCACCTCCGACCTGAAGGGTCGAAGCAGCCGCACGAACTCCCTGGCCACTCTGCCGAACCCTACAAGGCCCACTCGCGTTCGAATGAGTGAGTCGGTGTCTTGCCTGAGAGCCTCGTCGCCCCAGGTTCTCTTTTCCCGCATCGCCCTATCGTGCTGAACAGCGCGCCGCAGAAGCACGACGGCGAGCGCAAGGGTCATCTCGGCAACATATGTCGCTATCACGCCTGCCGCGCTGGTCACCACGATGCCCCTCTCGAAAGCTTCTATCGGCACATAGGGTCTTATCGTGCCGGCCGCGTGCGTTATTATCCGCAGCTTGGGCGCCTTGCCCAGGTCTTCAACGCTCAGCCTTGGAGAAGCCCAACTCGTGAGGCAGCCGTCACTGGCTGGCAGCAGTTTCAGCATCTCCTCTTTGCTTTCGTCGGCTTCTGGCATGACCGGCTGGGCGAAGCTGCGCAGCTTCTTCTCCAGCCAGGGCGGCAAGAACTCCGGGCGAACCCGCGGCGGCAGCAGGACGGCGACTACCGGTTTCTCCTTCATCATCGTCTTATGCCTCATCATACAAGGTGCTCGTCTTCGGGTTTCTGTGCTGGAACGCCCACAATAACCGCCCTGAAATCGCCCCTGCCGCGATGCGATGTGCCCGGGTGTATCAACACCACGACCCCCGGTTCGAGCTTCACCTGTCCCTCGCCCTCGGGAGAGCCGGGCCAGCCCAGCTCCAGGACGCCGCTGCCCTCAAGCACGAGGTATATCTCGGTGCACTCCTTGTGGTAATGCTTCGCCGAATCCTGTATGTGCGTCACATGGAGATTCACCAGCGGCGTATCCTTTATGGTGATGGGCCTCGTGCTGGAGCCGCACAGACACGGCACAGTCTCCACCTCGCTCAGCTTCTTTACCAGGTATGGCTTGCTCACTTCGCCCTCCCTGACGCCTTCACGGGATTTGGCTTCGCCCCGGCGGTCAAGCTCTCCTGCCGCCTCGAGACCGCCATCGGCGCCGGCCAATTCGAACGGGCAGGCGCAAGCTTGTCTGAAAGGAACCGCCCCCGCCCCGGCAGAACGAACTACAGGGGCCTGACAGGCTCCGCCGTCTGGCACGGGCACATGAAAACTCGTTGGGAGGAAGATCAGACAGCCCTCGATTCTGACCTTCAGGATTTCCCATCAATGCAATGCTGCGCACAGTTTGGGATTTTGGGAAAAGATGCGGGAGGCCGCAGGTGACTCGATGAGCGAACCTGAAATCCCTGACATTCCGCAAACTGATTTGCCGAGCGGCGATGATGTGGACCTGGAGGAGCGCGCCCGGCTCTGGGCGGCGGAGATCAACCCGGACTCGGCGGCAGCCGCATTTGAGATGGGGCATTTCTACGACCATTGCGGCAGGCTTGAGGATGCCGAACGCTGGTATCGAAGGACCCTCGAGCTGGAGCCCAATCACGCAGATGCAACGGTGAACCTGGGCGTCGTGCTCAAGAGGATGGACCGCGCCGAGGAAGCCTATCAGCTCTACCTGCGAGCAGTCGAGCTTGATGCGGAAAACCCGACCGCCCATCACAACCTGGGCACCTGGCTGTGGGAGCACGGCCGCATGGAAGAGGCTGAGCAGCACCTTCGCCGCGCTGTGCAACTCGATCCCGAGGACCAGTGGAACCTGTGGTCGCTCGGAAGGCTCTTGCGGGACACGGGGAAGGCTGAAGAGGCAGATGCGCTGCTCCGCACGGCCGCTTCAACGCGGCCGGTGGGGCCCGAGGAGTGTTCGGAGCTGGGCGCTCTGCTGGAAGAGATGGGCCTGGTTGAAGAGGCGGAAGTGTGCTACAGAAATTCCATGATCGCGTTTCCAACAACCCCCGTTGCCTACTGCGATCTCGCATCGCTCCTCGCCGCCCAGGGACGAGTCGAAGAGGCGGAAGACCTCTACAGAAAAGGCATCCAGCTCGATAATTCGTACGAGAGGTCTTACGGAGGCCTGGGCGATCTGCTGCGAGACCTTGGCCAATATGCTCAGGCGGAGGCGTGCTACCGGAGCATACTCGACTTATATCCGAACTCTGCCGCAGCGCACATGGCGCTGGCGGTTCTTTTCGCCCGGCAAAAGCGCTTCGAGGAGGGTGAGCTTTTCGCGCGCAGAGCCGTGGCCCTCGACCCCGAAGATCCCAGAAACTCCTGCGAGCTTGGAGACCTGCTCGTCTCCTGTGGTCGGACAGACGAGGCCGAGGAAATCTTCCGCAGCGTCCTTTCATTGGCCGATGAAGACTCTGTCGGTTACATATCTGAGCGTTACAGCGATATGCTGTTGAACCAGAATCGCTTCGCCGAAGCGGAGGAGATAACGCGTCATGCGCTTGAGAAGGGGCGACAGACGACTTCCGCTTCCGCCCGCCTCGCATGGGTATTGCAGAAAGCAGGCCGGGGCCGCGAGGCTGAAGAGTATTACAGAAAGGCTCTCTCCGGCGACCCTCACTATGTTGACGCTTACAGATGCCTTGGTGAACTCCGAGAGAGCATGGGCCTCGACGAAGAAGCCCTCGAATGCTTCGAGCGCATGGTCGTGTTGAGGCCCTCTCACCCTTCTGGATACATATGCAAGGGATGGCTCTTAGCTGTGACCGGCCGCTGCGATGAAGCAATCGCTGCGTGCCGGCGAGCTGTCGAGCTGGCGCCGAGGCGCTCCACGCCCCGCTTCTTTCTCGCCCTTGCTCTTCTCGAGAAAGGTATTGTCGAGGACGCAAACAGGGAGATCGAGCTTGGCCTCGATTTTGCCCGCCAGGGCGGCACCCTCGAGGCCGACCTTGAAAGCCTCGAAGAACTGCGCGAACGCCGGCCGAGAAGAAGCCTGGACCGCATCCTCTCCCGCATTCGAGCAGCGGCCGTGTGATCCGCCGCACCCTGGCGCCTAATTCGGACGCCGGATGCGCAACCGGTCGGTCGAAGGGCGGGCGACGGCCCCCACCAGAGAGCCAGCGGGCGAAAAATTTCTTGCGAGGGGTATTGACAAGGGGGGGGAGTGGTAAAATTCGTATTGGTCTCGGTCTGCGCCGCCCATGGGGGAGCCTGAGGCTTGCCCGCCCGATGCGGGCTTGCGCTTCGGGATCCGCCCGAAGGGGGCGGGCGGGAAAAGGGGGAAAGTGTGCGCAGAAACCTCAGGCCTATCGCGGGTGCGGGGCTTGGCGCTCTCGGCTTGCCAGGTTGCGACGCCCTCTTCTCTCCTCCCCTTTCCTGCGCCCCCGCCGGAGCAGCCCCATCGGCTTCTGTAGGCGGGAAGGGCGCGGGGAGAGGAGACGCGGATGCCATCATGCGAAATAAAGGCTTCACCCTGGTAGAGATGCTGGTCGTGATAACCATCCTGGTGGTCCTTGCTGGTCTGCTGTTCGTCGCCTACGGCGCCGCGCGGGAAAGGTCCCGTCGCGGCGTGTGCGCCGGCAATCTGCACCAGATTGGCGCGGCGGGCGCAATGTACGCGGAAGACCACGACGGTCTTTTTCCACCGTACACCAACAAGTACGGCCTGCTCCGGGAACCGAAGCCGAATCCGATAGCGGACCGGAAGGCCCTTTTCGATGCCATGGCGCCGTATTTGCGTAAAGACAGCCGCGTGTGGTTCTGCCCGTCGGACCCCCTCGCGGGCCAGCACACCCCCAACCAGCGCTATCTGCCTGGAAGGCAGCTCAACTCGCCCATGTGCGATCATCTCTACACCAGTTACATTTTCATGCCGATGCCCAACGCAGATTCGATCAGCTTGGCCTACTTGTGGCGTCTTGTGCCGCCGGCCTACCGGGTCTGGGCGTTCGACGACACCTTAGCCGAGGGGCCGGGGTTCCACTGCAAAGATGGCAGGCGCGTGTTCACGTTCTTCGGGGTTGAGATCCACATTCGTGGTGGGAACCACAGGGTCGGGGCGAACTGTGTGTTTGCAGACGCCCGCGTGAAGTTCTACCGCTACGGCGAGACCATCGCGCCCCTGGAGCGCTGGGCCTCGCCCTGCGACGTGCCTCTTCCGCCTCGTAAGCGCGATCCTGCATCTCATCGCGCCCCTGGAGCGCTGGGCCCCGCCCTGCGAGGGGCAGGACATTAACCGAGCGCCGCAGCCGTGGATCCTGAAAGCACGCGGGGCAGCGTGCATCCACCAGTGCGGCGGGCCGTGCACGCGACGAAGAAAGGTGGCGTAGCGGTCGCGGGGCGCGCTGGAGCTCGGGTCCCGCCCGCAGACTTTGCCCAGTGGAAGGGGGAGGGGTTCGGTGAGGCGGGAGCGCGGTTGTCGTTACTGGTATGATGCCGAAGGCTCTGACGGTGGTCGAGCGGGCTCTTGCGGGCGGCAGGGAAGCCAGGGAGCGGGTGGCGCCGGGATGAGTGCGGCTACGCAGTCATGGCTGGCAGAAGCGGGAGAATCCCGCGTTCGCCGCAACCCGGCAGTCCGCTTGGTTCTGATCCGCCAGCCGGCGCGTAGTCCGTCTCGCGCTTTTGGCTCTCTCTCGCGCTTCACAACCAGGGCACTTCGCGGAGGGGCGAACCGATGCAGAGCGCCGGTTTCGGGCCCTCTTGCGCGCGAGTCCTCCACAGCCAGCGCTGCTGCGGATCCTTTCGCAGAACTTGCCCGCCAAACTGCACGCGGGCTTGTCCTCGGCACACCAGCCTCGCTGGCTCTGGTGAGAATGACTGGGCCGCGTCCGGGCGGCCCGGCGCTGGTTCGGCCGCTGGGCTTGCACGGCGGGGAGCCTGACCCCTACAGTTGTGCGCCGCGCCGAGTCAGGGCCTGGGCAAGCGCGCTGCCCGAGACCGACCGGACATTGCCGTCAGTCGCCATGGCCGCGGCGACACCAGCAGCTTGGCCCATCATCGCGCACGTGGTCATGACGCGGGCGCTGGACAGCGCCACCCGGTCCGCCGAGAAGCAGCGACCGGCCGCCAGCAAGTTGCACGCGCCCTGCGCGATGAGGCTGCGGTAGGGGATGTGGTAGGGCGGCACTTGCGGCTGCTTCCGGTCAAAGCGGCTGACCCGCCGGTGGGTGCCTGGGTCGTGATAGTCAAGGTAGAAGCGACCCAGCGCGACGCCGTCCTCAAAGCGCTGTCCCGCCCGCAGGTCCGCCTCGCAGAGCACATAGTCGCCCAGGATACGCCGGCCCTCGCGGATGCCGATGCGCCCGGCGAAGTGGTCGAACCGGAAGGCTCTCTGCTCTCCGGCTCGCAGGTGGCTTGCCACCCGCATCGCGAGGCGGCGCCCAGCCATCTCCGCTTGTGTAAGCGAGCCGCCGTCGGCAGCGTCGTGGCCGATCACCTTTACCTTGATGCCCAGTTTCCCGTGCGGTTCGGGCCACAATGACATCATCGGTGGGTCGTCCCTCAGGCTGCTGTCGGCTTCGGCTTGCGGCAGGCTCTCCGGGTCGGGCACCTGGCGCATGAAGAATATCACCGACATCGGAAGGAGGCCATCTCCCACAGGCTGGATGGGTAGGCCGGCGCTGCGCGCAACGCAGGCCTCGCCCGTTGCGTCAATGATGACCTTGGCAGGAGCGACACTCAGCCCGGAGCGGTTGCTCAGCACGACTGCTGACACGGAATCTCCATCTCGAAGCGCGCCGACGGCTTGCGTGAAGAGCAGGATCTCCACGCCGGCCTCTGCGGCCAGTTCCTGGAGCACATAAGCGAGAACCTGGTGATCGAAGGGCCGGGCCTCCCTCTCCTCGTAGGGCCGGTAGGGTGCAATGGCGTCCAGACGCTCCAGCCGGGCGACGATCTCGTCGAAGACCTGGCCCTGGCCGCGAGTCTCGCCGCAGAAGGCGCCTACGCCGCCCGTGGTCGCGTTGCCGCCCAGGCAGCCCATTTCCTCGACCAGCAACGTCCGCGCGCCAGCCTGGCATGCAGCCACTGCGGCGCACACGCCGGCTATGCCGCCGCCGGCCACCAGCACGTCCACACCGGCGCGCTCCGAGGCTGTCAGAACGACTTTCACGATCATCCTCCCAGAAGCACCTTCGCGCTGACGCGTCTGCCGCCCTGCGCGGCGCGCGGGAGGCGTGTTGGACGCCGGGCCGCCGGGATGTGAGGTTGCTGCACGACGCCGCTGGGGAGAGCGAAACGACAAGCCGGTCTCACCGCCGAAGCCAGATTGCCACGCTCCCGTTGGTCGCTCGCAATGACAGAAAGGGGTCATGCGACATGCGCGAGCGGGCCTGCCGGTCTATCGTGCGGCACACATGCTCGGCGAGGGAATCTCGCCCGTCGGTTCGACCCAGTTTTGAGATAGGTTCTATGCTTCTCTGCCCGGCGCAAGGCGCAGCGTCAGGAAAACGGCGCCCAGCGTTGCGGCGGCCGAAAGCGCGAAGGCAGCCTGATATGAAGCCACATCCACAACAACCGCTCCCAAAAGGGGGAAGATGGCGGCGGTGGCAAGAAGCGTGTTCATGAGGCCTATGTAAAGCGGTCTCTCCTGGTCGGGGGCCACCTCAAGTAGGTAATTCGTGTTTGCGATGGATGAGCCGCTGGCCACTGTTCCCATCAGGAAGAAAATCGCGGTGAATGTCAGCCGCGCCGCGCTCGCATCCACTGGGATGGAGGACACAAGAAACGCCGTCAGCGGCACGGCGAAACCTGCCCCCAGCGATGCGGCGAGAAGAGTCCTGCTGCCATATCTCTCGCCGACTGGCGTCCAGACGAAGTTCGAGATGATTCCGCCAACCACCTGAGACACGAGGTATGTTGCTAACATGCTGTCGGGCATTGCCAGGTGCTCGCGGCAATAGACGATGTAGAATGGCCCGGCCAGGCCAGCGGCAGACGCCAGCAGCCTCACTTCGAATAGTCTTCTGAAGAGCCGGTCTCTTCTCAGCACCTGCGGCGCCTGCAAGAGAAAACGCAAGAGGGGCGCGCGCTGTTCAGTGTATGTGCCTCCGGGCGGCTCTCGCACGGCGGCGAACGAGCCAAGCGCAAACACGAACACGATGGAGGCCATTGCGAACAGCTTTGCGAAGGCCGTGAGTGAACCATCGGTCGCCAGCACCTGTTTCGCGACTATCCCGGCCAGAATCGCGAGAACGCCTCCGCCAACCTGCCTCGCCCCCCAAAATCTCGAGAACTTGTTGATCGGAATCGCTCGCGCAATGACATCCATGAAGGCGAGCGTCCCGACCCCGCCCGTCAGGGTAAATGAGGCGTAGGTTATGAAGAACACCGCGAGGGCTGCGCCTGGATTGCTTTTGCCAAGCAAAGCCACGGCTGCCGCCGCCATCGGCCAGCAGGCGCCTCTTATGAGAGACATCGCCCGATACACCGGCATTTTCTTCTTTTTGGCCTGTATGAAATTCGCGGCAACAAGCTGGGGCAGAAGCCAGCCGCCTGTGCCGACTGCCGCAAGAGCTCCCACGGCCAGGCTCGATGAGCTGACCTTATTCACGAAAACTGGCAGGACAGTTGTGCCATCTACAAAGGCAGAGGCGAACCCGAAAAGAATGCCGTTAGCCACGCCAAGGATGAAGGCGCGCCTGGAAATGGCCTCAAATGTCTCGTCGCGGTGGAAAGGCGCAGCCATGGGGTCGTGATACGATTCAACCGCGATGGCTCTTCGTCCTCCAGGGCCGCCGCTGGCGAGTGCGGGCGCCACACCTTGCCCTGCGCTCACCCCAACAGGGAAGAAAGTCACTGGAACGGAGCGCAGCACAGGGCATTCGACCTCCTGGTGGAAACAAGAGGGCTGACCGCGCATGCGACCCGGGTCGCGGCGCGAGCGAATAGCAACATTATCCGGAGAGCCATGCCATGACCCACCGTGAGCGGCTGTTGACGGCGCTGGCGCGCGGACGCCCTGACCGCGTGCCAGTAACCTGGGAGCTTGTGTTTCGCAGCTCTCATGCTCTCACCGGCCGGGTCGGGTGGCAGGCGGTGTGCGACGCTCACCGCCTTGTGGGCTCCGCGATATGCAATCTACAGGGTGTTGGGCCGCGCGTGCACGTGCATTGGCCTGCGGGATATGGGGAGGAGGAGGCGCCTGCGGGCAAGCGAGGCGACTGGAAGCTTCTGCGCAAAACACTTCGCACGCCCAAAGGGCGTCTGACATGGCTGGTCGCCTCGGGCGGAATTCCGAACGACCCCCTCGTGGATCGCACCGTGGAGTATCTCGTCAAGGAGCGCTCTCAATATGAGACAGTGGCCGACCATTTCGCAGCGGTCGCGAGAAACTCCGAGATAAGGAACGAGACTGCTCAGGAGGCGGTGGACTATGTGGGAGACGACGGCCTCGTCAATTTCTGGCTCTCCGACTCGCTCTATACGCTGGCTGGTTTCCGCGATCCTGCGGAATTCATCATTGACTTGATGGAAGTTCCCTCGCTGATGCACCAGATTCTCGAAGCTGTGCACGAGCGCACGGCTCTGTTCCTTCACGCCTTCAACGAATCTCCAGCCAACCTTCTCGTCTGGGACTCTTGCTGGGCATCAACGAGCTTGCTGAACCCCCGGCTCGCCGAGGAATATGTCATGCCCGAGCTGAGATGGGCCGTAGCCAGCCTGCGACCGGGAAAGCTGATCTGCGTCTTCGTTTCCGGCAGAATGCGAGACATAGCCGTCATGCTCGCAGATGCCGGCCCCGACTGCATGCAGCATTTCGATGCCACCGGAGGCGGCGACTGCGACCTGGCCGAGATAAAAGGCCTGCTCGGCCGCCGCGTCTGCATAATGGGCAACTACAATCCCGTGATACTGGCTCGGGGCACTCTTGAGGAGGCGAGGGCGGAAGCCCTGCGCTGCCTGACCTCCGCAGGGCCAGATGGCTACATCCTGAGCACGGCCGACGAAGTTCCAGCCGACGCGCGCCTGGAAAACATGAGAGAGGTGGTCAGAACAGCGGAAGAATGGACGGCGTGACAGGTGACAGGAGACAGGGAACAGGGGGCAGGCAGCTCGTCCGGTCGCCGGATCGGTCGAAGGCGCCTGCCCGGTGGAGGAATCGGCTTCCCCTCCTGACGGGCCGCTTCGATCCATGCGCTCTTGGCCATCTCGAACTCCGCCAAGCCCTGCTCGGGCACCTCGGCGAATGCGGAGCAAGATCCCAGGGCGGGCATCTCCGCTATGGAGCCCGCCCGTCCTACTCGCTGCAAGAGACGATGATCTGGTAGTCGCTGACCACTCGTGATCCGATCAATTCGGACGGGACGGGAGGAGGGGGTGAATCTTCTTGATGAGTTCAGGGAGATCGTGCTCCAAGGCTTTCCAGACTTCGTCCAGGTCAACCACGTCGTAAGCATGGATCAAGAGGTCGCGCATTCCTGCAATCAACCGCCAGGGGATTTCCGGGTGGTGGGCGCGGAACTCTTCTGAGAGTCGTTTCACGGCTTCACCCAATACCAGGAGCTGATGTAGGACGGCGGATTGCGTTTTGGGATCGTCGAGAAACGCCTTCTTATCGAATCCCTGTCCAAAGGCAATGGCAAGCCGGGCGGCGCTGGCAACGTCCACCAGCGTGGCGTCATCTCGCGGCATACCACACCTCGGCGCTATCCAGAATCGCCCGTCTGCGAATCCAGTTTTCGCTCCGCTCAACGGCTCGGCGACTGACCAGATCTACCCTGCGATGAAGCAGATCGCTGAGCTCTTCCTGCATCTGGATGTGGTCAAGCAAACTCCAGTCGGCATCGGGCTCAAATGTCACCAGCAGATCTACATCACTTTCAGGCCCGAAGTCGTTGTGCAGCGCAGAGCCGAACAAGGCCAATTCGCTCACCTTCCAGCGCTGGCAGAATTCAGCGGTCTGCTCTATTGGAACAGAGCTGACAAGCGGGTTCATGCGGTAACCCCTGATCGAGTTAGGATACCACGGATGCTATTGTTCGTGTCCCCACGGTCTGCGACCTGCACAAAAGGCTGGTGCCTGAAGGCGGCGTGGTTCTTGACGGCGGGCGCCGGGGGTTCGTGGTCAGTTCCCCTCGGGCTCATGGGGAAGCTGGACGTCGGGATACTCGCTCCTGAGAATGCCAGCGACCATCCGCCTCAGCTCCCGGGCCTCCCGTGTGGCAGCGACCCACACTATGGACCGGTCGATAGCAAAGTAGGCGTGAACCGCTATGTTGCGAAAGCCGGTGATATCCGCCCATTCTACCTCGGGGTGGCGCTGGCGGAAGTCTGCGGGCAGGCGGGCGGCGGCCTCGCCGATAATGGTGAGTTTGTGGAGGACGGCACTGCAGAGCAGGTCATCCTGTAGAAAAGCCTCACGGTCCACGGCCGCGATGAATCGCTGGATGGCGTCCGCGGCTTCCAGAATATCGGTCAGGTACAGTTCCTCACGCCGCATAGAGCACCTGAGCGCTTGAAAGCACAGCCTCACGGATTCTGGGCTTCAGGCCCGCTTTCGGCACCAAATCCACGCGGCGACCAAGGACTGCTGAGAGCTCCCTCTGCATTCTCGCCAGGGTGATGAACCCCACCTCCGCCTCTGCTTTGAACTCAACCAGAAGGTCGAGATCGCTACGCGCGTCGAAATCCGTCCGCAGCGCCGAACCAAAAAGGGCAAGTTCGCGGACCTGGTACCGTCCGCACAGATCCTTAATCGCCTCCATCGGAAGATCACGATCGGGATCAATCATATCGCTCTCCCCTTACGCTCCAGTTCCACGACCGCCGCTGGCCCTCCTGCGCCCCCGACCCGGGACTCGAACCCGACGGTTCTCACACCGTCGCGCACGAGCGCGCGAGCTCCACAAATCGAGCGAAGTTGCGGAAGGGTATGTCGGGCGGAGCGGAGTGGTCGAGGCAGGGTATGTAGCCGCCGGTCTCAAGGAGCCGCGGAACTTTCGATAAGACCTCGCGCTCGACATCCTCGATGGTGCCAGAGAGGGCTCTCTTGTCAATCCCGCCGACAATGGCGAAGCTGCGACCATATTTCTCGCGCAGCGGAACAGGGTCCATGCCTGCCGCCGCCTCGAAAGGGATGAGCGCGTTGACGCCAGCCTCGACGAAGAGCGGAATCAGCAGCCTCGCGTCGCCGTCGGTATCAACCATGATGACCGGCACGCCGAATCTCTTAGCCTCCGAGATTACCTCACGATAAGGCTCCAGCATGAACCGGCGAAACATTGCGGGCGAAATCAGCGGGCCGTTCTTGAAACACATGTCCTCCCAGATTAGCAGCATATCAACATCTATCTCGCTGAGCACGCGGCGGAATATGCCCTTATACATGAACACCCAGTGTTCCAGGATATCCTCGATAAGCTGCGGATCATCGTAATATGTGACGAGGAGCCTTTCGACCCCGAACAGGTTCCTGGGAAATCCGAAAGCTCCGCAGACGAGGAGCGTCACCGGGAAGTCGCGGGTTTTGTATCGCTGGACGGCGCTGCGGAACGCCTCGCCGCAGCGCTCCGGCGTCGCCGGATCCAGACGCGATTTCAGCTCCTCGAAATCTTTCCTGGTCTTCACGGGAAATTCGAGAAACTGCGGCATGGAAAGCTCGGGGTTGTCCTTTCTCTCGCGCTTGACGATGCCATCGCCGTCCCTCCTGACAACAGTGCTGGAATTCTCTTCCAGAATCTTCTCCTCGAAGCCCGGGCAAAATCCGCAGTTAGTAAAACCGCTGTTCACGGGGACATCTTCCCTGGGATCGAACTCGAAATACCTCTCGGGCGCAACGCCCCGAGGCAAGCCCTCGGTTTCCCACCGCCTTATCGTCGCTCCCCAGAAGCCAAGCGACTCCCAGCGAAATGGCCTGTCGGGCCGGCCGAATGCCATCGTCTCCAGAAAGCGCTGCCTATGGGTCATTTTCTTATTCTCTCGCACAAAGCCTTATACATGTCGGGCCTTCTGTGCCTCAGAACCTCGGCTTTGAAATCCCACTCACCCGCACGGCAGAAGCTGTGCGCAAGCCTGGGCGCGTCGAGGTCCACCTCTGCCGTCGCAACGCCCGGCCTTCGTCCGCAGCCTGCCAGCACAAGACCGTGCGGATCGAGCACCTCGCTCCTTCCCACCAGCATGCCCGGCTTCCAGGCCTCTTCGGCGCTTGTCCCATAGCTGCTCGAGACAAGCCAGACGCCGTTATCTATCGCGCGAGCCTTCAACTGGACATCCCATATCTCGTCGCCCCAGCCGCTCTGAACATGGGGCCAGAAGATGACCTCTGCTCCGTTAAGCATCAGGATTCGGGCGCTCTCCGGAAAGCTGTTGTCGTGGCAAGTCATTATGCCGATGGCGCCGAAGTCGAGATTGAAAACCGGCCATTCCTCGCCAGGCGCGAGGCCCCATTCCATTTCGCCATCGGTCAGGTGAACCTTGTGATAATGGCCCAGGAGGCTCCCGTCTCTTCCCAGAACGCGCGCGCAGTTCCTGAGCGCTCCGCCGCACAGGCCAACCACGGGCGCGATTATGTGCATGTTGTGCCGCCGCGCTACCTGCGCGAGCTGGCTCATTGTTTCGCCTTCCTCGGGATCGGCTATATCGCCGATGCTTTCTGCTGAGTGGTGAACGCCGAATGTGGAGAAGACCTCCCCGAGCACAGCGATATCGCTTTTCCGGCGTCCCACTTCTTCAAGCATGGCGCACGCGGTTTCGACATTGGCTGCTTTTCTGTTTGCCTGGTCAGCTTCGCTTTTCGTCGGAAGCTGCACAGTGCTTATCCGCACCAATCTGCTCATGTCATCCTCCGTGCCAAGCTGCGCTGGCATTTTCTCCTCGCGGCCGGGCGCACCTTTTCCGCGCCAGGAGCGCGCCGCGCCTGCGGCGAAGCCACAACCGGCTGTTCTACGAGCGCGCCCACGCACGGGCTGGCAGGGCTGTCTCGACCTGCCGCCGGGCCGTGGAGCTTCGCGGCGAGGAGCATGCAAATGACCTGGAAGATCATGGCGCTGATAATGTTGTTGACCCTTCCACTTTCGGGCTGCGCTGCCTGGGCCAGAGGAAATGGCCATCCGTCTATCTTCCTCACGCGTTCGGACCTTCCGGCCCTTCGCGAAAGGGCCGACTCCGCCAGGTTGCAGCGGCTGTGGAAAGAGCTGGAGCAGGCCGCAAGGAAGAGGCTTGAGAGCGGGCCGGTCTCCTTGGGGTCTGGCGCAGGCAAGGGGGCCAGCCCCTCCGTGGCTGCAGGGCAGGCGCTCGAGGCGGTCCTTTCGCTTGGCGCGGCCTACTTGGTAACTGAGGATCCCGCTTTCGCTGAGGGCGCAAAAAAGCAGGTCTTCTCGATGCTTGACTGGTCAAGTTGGGTTGACCCATTCCACGGCGGCAGTGCGGACCTGATGACCGGCTCGGCCTGCGCCGCTGAGGGCATTGCCTATGACTGGCTATACAACTATCTCACGCCCCAGGAGCGAGATCGCATCAAGAGCGGTCTGATAGAGAAAGGCCTTCGCCCCTATGTAGAGGGCGTTGAAACGAACGCATGGTGGGCTCGCGTTTATCACAACTGGAATGCCGTGGTCAACGGAGGCTGCGGAATCGCAGCCATCGCCTTGCTCGGCGAAGACCCTGTAGCCGACCAGGCCCTTCGATATGCCACAGACAACATAAAGGTCTATTTCCGTGCCCTCAAGACAGAGGGCGGCTGGGATGAGGGAGTGGCATATTGGAGCTACGGGATGAGATATGCCCTCATGTTCGCCGACGCTGTGCGCTCAGCTCTCGGCTCTCGAGAGTTCCTCGATGTTCCCGCCGTGTCACGAACTGGCTGGTTTCCCATCATCTTCACCGCGCCCGACAATATGTCTGTTCGCTTCGGCGACGATTGGGGCGGTCTGGCGGCAAGCGCGGTTTTTCCTCTACTGGCGCGCGAGTTCAAGGACGCCTCGATCCCCTTCACGGTGACTGCAGAGGCTCAGCCGCCGGGAGCCGAAAGTGCCCCTCAGCCAGATCGGGATGGAACCTCTGGGCCAGCGTTCGCGTGGTATCGGCGTCTTGCCCCTCATCCTCATCCTCTCGACCTCATCTGGGATCCAGGCTCTCTGCCCGACTTTGACCCATCCCATCTCCCTCGCGCTGCTCTGTACAGCGAGATTGGCTGGGCCATGCTTCGGTCGCGGCCAGGAAGCCCAGATGATACCTATCTGGCCTTCAAAAGCGGAAACCTTGGTGCGAACCACGGCCACCTCGACCTGAACTCTTTCGTCCTGGTGGCGTTCGGCGAAAGACTTGCCATTGACCTTGGGCCGGCGCCCTACAGCAGCGAGTATTTCGGCCCTGGCCGGTGGAAAATCTACCAGGCCTCAACCGAAGCGCATAACACTGTTCTTGTGAACGGCCGCGGTCAGATTCCCGGCAAGACGGGCATGATCGCTCGCTTCGAAACGCGGCGCGATTTCGATTATCTTCTCGGCGATGCCGGCGCCGCCTACGGAGAAGAGCTCACCCGTTTTGACAGGCATATCCTGTTCCTGCCTGACGGCGGGCGCCGGCGCTACTTCGTTGTCGCCGACGACCTCGAGGCAGGTTCGAAGTCCACATTCGAATGGCTGCTCCACACAAATGCCGAGGTGAAGGCCGGCCCGGGCCATGTGGAACTTCGCGGGTCAAAGGCTTGCCTCGACATATTCGTGGTCAAGCCTCAGCCTTTTGACTTCAGTTCAAGTGTCTCCCCTGCGGGCGAAAGGATCGTCCGGATCGCAAATAGCAACCCCGCGCGAAAGCTCCAGTTCATTGTCGTCCTCTACCCGCGCAAGGCGGATGAGCCCTCCCCCACGATTCTGCGTGTCGAGCCTGGGCTGGGGGTGCGGGTGCGCCTCGCTGATGGAAGCTCGCGCACAATAAGCTTCAGCCGCACCGAAGCTGGCCGTCTCGAACCGGAGGTGTCGCAACAGCCATAGCGACGGATGGATGCGAATCGAACTCAGAGGCCGAAGTGATTTCGCAGCAGGGGGGCATCCGTCTGCCTCGGAGCGGCAGTCGCCCCATGCGCTCGGCTCTTGACCGGCTGGGCCCTTTTGTGGCGCTGGTTGTGCTGTCGGGAGCTGTGGCGCTGGCCTCCCCCAGTTTCCTCACCCTCGAGAACCTTTTCGCTGTTGGGGTGCAGAGAGCGGTAGTTGCGATTCTCGCTGTCGGCGAGACTCTTGTCATAATAGGGGGGCCACATTGACCTTTCAGTTGCCTCCGTCCTCGCGCTCTCAGGCGTGGTGGCAGCCCTTCTAACCCGATTATCCGTGGCCCCCGCCGCAGAGGGGCTGATGGGTGTCGAGAGATTGAGGAGGAGAGCCGGAGCGTTGGCGGCCGCTGGAAAGCGCTTCGCGCTTACAGAGTGTTGCACGGAAGGCGAACAGCGGCGGCCACAAGATTTCGCCGCGACCTTCACGAATAATCCAGCATAAAGCGCTATCCAGCCGTCAGGTTGACGCATGTCCTTTATTCTCAGAGCGATGTGGCAAAAGGCATGGCAGGGGCAGAGGCCATGCTCACGGCTGCGCCCGATCTTGCTGGAATCTTCGCAGCCAATGAGCTGGGGGCCATCGGAGCCGCCCAGGTCCTCGAGCAGCGCCGCCTGGCAGGCAAGGTGAAGCTCGTTGCATTCGGTGTGGCCCAGGCGGAAGTCGGCGCGCTCGAGAGCGGCGCCATCGAGGCTCTCGTAGTTCAAAATCCCTTCAAGATGGGCTACGAGGGAGTCCGCGCCGCGATGCGCGCTTTGCGAGGAGAAAGGGCGCCCGAGCGCATTGATACCGGCGTGACGGTCGTTACGCGGGAGAACATGAACGAGCCCGACATACAGCGCCTGCTTTTTCCGCTCGAGCGCTGAGGTTCGGGCCTGCGCTTGGCTCGCTGAAGTTCGCTCACCCCGAAGCCGTCAGGCTGCGTTATTCACGAATTGGCGCCTTGGCTTTCCCGCGTAGCGCAGTCCGCCAGGCGGCGGATCGTCTGCTGCCCCAAGGTGCTCAGGGATTCTGTGGATACAAAAAGCCGGCGCCCGCTGGCTGGGGGGGGCAGCCAGCGGGCGCCGAAATCAAGAGGCCTCGCCTAATATTTTACCCAAGTTGCCGCGGTTGTCAACACCCTGACGAAAAAAAATTTTGCGAGCGGACTCCACCTGCCTGTCCATCCACGCAAACAGGCGTAACTTCCGAGCAGCAGCCGTATGGCCTCACATGAGCCCGCCTCTGCACGCCAGGACCGGCCTCGCTCGTCCGGCGCTCAGCCCGGCTTTCTCAGATGCTGCAAACTTCCCCTCACGGCACAGTTATCGAGTCGCTCGTCTCCACATTCGCGGAAGCGTCGTAGGTCCAGCCGGACAACGCCACATTATCCACCGTGAAGGTGAAGGTGGTGCGGCTGGGCGGCTTCTTGAGCTTGTTGGACTCGAGAGTCACCTGCCCGCCGCTGTTTGTCAGGCCGGCGTCGCTGTCACTCGTGGCGCCGCTCCAATGCCCCGAAACAGTCGCTCCAGCTACCGCATGTCCCGCCGCGTCCACTATCGCGACGGTAGCGCGGGCTGACATGTTCTGCCCAGCCTTCTTCAGCGCCATGGTGATGCTTGTCACATGCATGGTCTGGACGGGCGCTGGCAGGGTGGTGGCGCTGGCGGTGTTGCTCGGCGCAGACTCGTTGCTGGCAGCATCGAAAGCCACCACATGGTAGCTGTGGGTCGTGGAAGGCGCCAGGCCCATGTCAGAGTAGGACGTGGCCGCCGTCGCTGCTATCTGCGCGCCGTCCCGGAAAACCTTGTAGCCTGCTACGCCCACATTGTCAGAGGACGCGCTCCAGGCAAGGTCTATCCGCGATGAGCTTACTGGCGTTGCGGTCAGATTGGTGGGAGCGGTCGGAGGCTCAGTGTCGGGCGCCGCGGTAGCCTGCAAAGCCGCAGCGGCGTTTACAATTCCCCAGCCGTAGGTCGAGTCCCAGCCCGCCGGATCCTTGTCCTCGGCTGTGCTCTCGAGGATTTGCCGAACGGTTGCCGCATCTGACGCCCCTCGCGCGACCAGCAGGGCAGCCACGCCGCTCACATGGGGCGCCGCCATCGAGGTGCCGTCGTAAAAGTAGTAACCGAACTGGTCCGGCTTGTTCTTTGCGAAAGTCTCCTGGAGCACCCCATCCCAATAGCCGTCGCCGTTCTGATCGTTCATTATCGGATAGGGATCGTAGAGCAGCCCGCCAGGCGCGACGAGGTCGAGCGCATCTCCTCTGTTTGAATACGAGGTCACCTGCTCGTCATATTTCGTCGCTCCGACTGCGATGCAGGCCGGATAAGCGGCGGGGTAGGCTACCTGGCTGGCCCCGTCGTTGCCAGAACTGGCCACCAAGGTTACGCCGGCGTTGTAAGCGTAGTTTATGGCATTCTCCACTGTGGCCCCAGGGTTATAGCCAGCCGGCCATCCCAGGCTCATATTGGCAACATCGGCTGTGAGGACACTCGGCGGCCTTCCGGCGGCGAAATAAAGACCGTCAGCCAGAGTCTGCGCCGTTCCGCTGCCGTTCCTGTCGAGCACTTTCACAGGCATGATGGCCGTGTAGAAAGCCACGCCGGCAGTGCCGAGGCCATTGTTCGTGGTCTGCGCTATGGTGCCCGTGACATGCGTTCCGTGCCCATCGTCATCGTTCGGATGGCTGTCGTTGTTGATAAAATCGTAACCCTGCACGAAGGTTGTGCCGGCAAGGTCCGGCGCCAGTCTGAACTTCCAGGCTCCCTCGTCGCGGTTCTCATACGCGACACCCGTGTCTATGACGGCGACAACAACAGACGGGCTGCCCTTGGTTATGTCCCAGGCCTGCTCCATCTCTATGCCGCCATAGACAGGATTGTCGAGATGCCACTGGTAGGGCCTGTAGTAAGGGTCGTTGGGAACGAAATGAGCCCGGCAAACCGAGTTCGGCTCAGCATACTCAACCGCTGGGTCTGCTTTGAAGACGGCAAGCGCCTCATCAATACTCTTGCCTGGTGGAATCCTCACGCGCTCGAAGCCGGCATACGGGCTGCGATAGAGCACCCCGGTGCCGTGCCTTGCATGAATCTGCGCTTCTTGCTTCGGCCCAACTCCGGCCTTGAACTTGACCAGTATCTCGCCTGCCACCACCTCCGCGCCCCGGTGAATCGTCGTCGGCGGCAGCGCCATGACGGCGCTTGAAAGACAAACGGCGCCGCCGCTGATCAGAACCGCCCAAAGCAACACTCGTCCACGAACCATTATGTTTCTCATGGCTTGTCTGCCCTCCCGGCGCTATTCCGCCTCCTGTGCTCCGAGCATATCATAGCAAGATATGTGCCGTTTTGACAGGGAGCCGGCAAAGGGTAATGCGTCAGGGCTCCAGTGCGCAGCGAAAACCGTGGGTGTCGCCGCGCTGGCCGGGGCGGGGATAGACGCGGAAGGCGCAGAGGATCATCTGGTAGCCGCCCCTGGGATTGTCAATGAATGGGATCAAGCGGCGCGTCATGTGTCTGCCGCGGCATTCACAGCAGCCAGTTCTCGAGGGCGAGGCCGGGGATATGATTGAAGTGCGTGTCGTCGCTGACCATGATGAGGCCCGCTTCCAGAGCGATAGCGGCAGCCCAGATGTCGTTGTCCGGGATGGGAGTGCCCTGCGCAGCCAACTCCGCTTTCAGCCGACCGTAGCGCTCGGCTGCCGCAGGGGTGACAGGCAGAACATCGGCCATATCTCGCATCAGGCTCCTGACTTCTGCCACGAGCCCTGCGCGGCGGGGCCGCGGAGCGTGGTGCGCGCCAAACAACATCTCTCCCTGTGCGATGACCGACGCGTAGAATGTCGCTGCGCGCGGGAGGCTTGCCACACGAGCGACAACCGCAGGATGATTGCGCTGAATGTGGCTGCAGGTGTTGGTGTCAAGCAGGTATCTCAACGGGCGCCTCCCAATCCACCACGTGGGCCTGACGAACGGCCTGCATCATACCCTCGGCGTCCCGTTCCCTCACACCGCCGCAATGGCGCAGCAGGGCGGCGGGCGAGCCCTTTCTCGGTTCGCCCGTGACTTTGGCTGGCTTTGGCGCGCTCCGTGGCCTCCCTGCTTTTCGTGAGGCCGCGGCGGCCTTGCCAAAGGTGTTGAGGGCCCGCTCCTCGATTCGAATCAAGCGCCCGACGCGGCGCGCAGGCAGCCGCCCGCTCTCGACCCAGCGAAGCACGGTGCGCTCGTGGACCTTGAGGATAGCGGCAGCCTCTCTCGGAGTATATAAGCGAATGGCCTGGCTGGTCACAAATCACCTCCGTGCTGCCAAGTTGAAACCGGGGCATTATACGCTAAAGTTCAGTAGAAGTCAAAAGTGTCCACAGAGGCGCGGTCAGGGGCCGCGGCTGTTCTCGTTGCCGGCGTGGCCGTGAGCGACTGGTTGCGCTCCGCGCCTGGTCCAGGAACCGGGCGCATTCCTTGGTGCGCACCGGATACTTGCCCAGGTAATAGTGGGCCAGGTAGTGCGGACATGAATTGTGCGATGCCGAAGTTTGCAGGGGGCGATGCTTTCGATTATACTGCCCGCGAAAGATGGCCGCTGGCCTCGATAAGCCAGTTAGCAAAGCAGCCCTGCGGCAGCAGGCCAGGCTGGCGCGTCTTGGCCTGCCTGCGCAGGTGAGGTCTTCCAAGAGCGCCGCCATCGCCTCGCGCCTGTCGCGCCTGAAGGTTTTCAAGGAAGCTCAAACAGTCTTTCTCTTCGCCGGCGTCGGACCAGAGGTTGATACGAGTTTCATCATCCAGATGGCCCAGCAGCAGCGGAAGGCGGTGGCTTTGCCTCGCGTCATTCTGCCCGGCAGGGAGCTCGAATTCCGGCGCGTGGAAAGCCTCGGCCTGCACACCGAGCCTGGCCCTTTCTCAATTCCCGAACCGAAAACATCATGCCCCCTGGTTCCGCGTGAAGAGGCCGATCTGGTCATAGTGCCGGGCCTGGCTTTCGATAGAAGCGGCCACAGGATAGGCTCGGGAGCAGGCTTCTACGACCGATGGCTTGCCAAATCGCCTTTCATACCTCGCGTTGGCATCCTGTTCGAGGTTCAGCTCTTCGACTCGCTTCCAGCGGAAGACCACGACCAGCCTGTCCACTGGCTGGTCACAGAATCCAGGGCCATAAGGTGCTCCTGTAAGGATGAGGGATGAGGGATCAGGGATGAGGGATTGGGGGATGAGAGCTGATGCCATCTGACTGTGTGCGCCTGAAAGAAGTTCTCCTGTGCGCCCATGTGGGCTGCACCGAGGAAGAGCGGCGCGTGGCTCGGCCAATATTGCTTGATGTTGACATGTGGGCCGACCTGGAACCCGCTGCCCGCTCGGACGACATCACGGCCGCCGTTGACTACAGGCGCGCATACGAGGTCATCGCCTCGGTGGGCAGCTCTCGCGAGTTCAATCTGCTCGAGGCTCTGGCGGGTCGGGTCGCTGGGGAGCTGATGAAGACTTTCGACCTGCACATGGTGACGGTTCGAGCAAGGAAGCCAAACCCGCCCGTCGGGGGAATCGTTGGGTGGGCTGAAGTAGAGATAACGCGCAGGAGGTCCGATGACTCGTAGCCTCACAAGCTATCTGGATGATCTGGCCTCTGCCGAGCCAATTCCGGGGGGAGGCAGCGCCGCGGCTCTCGCCGGGGCCATGGCTGCTGCGCTCGCCAGCATGGTGGCTCGCATCGCCAGCAAGAAGAATCCGCATGAGCGCATGAGAAGGCTGCTCACAGAGAGCGAGTGTCTCAGGCGCCAGCTCCAGGAACTTGCCGACCGCGACTCAGAGGCATACAAACAGGTCGTTGAGGCAATGCGCCTTCCCAGGCAAACGGAGAGGCAAAGCCGATTGCGCGCGCAAAAGCTTCGGGCGGCTCTTGCGAGCGCGGGGGAGGTTAGCCGCGAGATAGCTGAAAGCTCGGCGCGTGTCCACACAGTTGCCTGCCAGCTCTGGACGCTCGTGCGCGGAGGGCTGAGCGCAGACCTGGCCGCCTCGCTTGCCCTGGCTCATGCAGCAGCCGAGTCCTCGATCGCCATGGCCAAAACTAACGCCATGTATATGGCTCTCAAGCCCGAGCCGTTGAAGAAGCTCGCTGACTGGAGCGCTTCGATCATGAGAACGATGGCCGCCGAGAGAAAAGCCCTGGGAGCAGAGCTCAAAAGAGCAAAGCCCGCCGAGGCGCCTTCCCGCCCGGTGGCGAGAAAGACTGCAAAATGACCGAGGCATCGCAGTCTCAATATGAAGCAGCCGTGGGCCTGGAGGTTCACGCGGAGCTTTCAACGGCATCGAAGGTTTTCTGCGGCTGCTCAACTCGCTCTGGCGCGCCCCCAAATACGCAGGTCTGCCCTATTTGCCTGGGAATGCCGGGCGTCTTGCCCGTTCTGAATCGCAGGGCCCTGGAGTATGCCCTGCGCGTTGCAATTGCCGTGAACTGCGAGATAGTCAGCCCAATGCTTTTTGAGAGAAAGAACTACTACTACCCGGACCTTCCTAAGAATTACCAGATAAGCCAGAAGCGCGCTCCGCTCGGGCGCGGCGGATGGCTCGAAATCGTTGTCCCATCCGGGACCCCGGCCTCCGGCCCAGGGGCCGATGGGCCGATCAAAAGGATAGGTCTGGAGGACGTGCACCTCGAGGAAGACACGGGCAAGCTACTGCACGCCGAAGAGGGCGACGACAGCTACATAGACTACAACCGTTCAGGCATGCCTCTCCTCGAGCTGGTGAGCGCGCCAGACATGCGAACCCTCGCAGAGGTGCAAGCGTATATGAACGCTGTGCGCGACCTTCTGCTTTACCTTGGCGTTTCCGAGTGCCGCATGGAGCTGGGGCAGCTTCGCTTCGAGGCCAACATTTCCCTTCGGCCTGCGGGACGAGAAGAGCTTGGCCCGCGCGTGGAACTCAAGAACCTCAACTCTTTCCGCAGCGTCCTGCGGGGTCTCGAATACGAGATGCGCCGTCAGGAAAATCTGCTGAACGCCGGAGAGAGAATTCTTCGCGAGACCAGGCTTTGGGACGAGGAGCGGGGCGTTACCGAGCCGATGAGAAGCAAGGAAGAGGCGCAGGACTACCGCTACTTCGCTGAACCCGACCTCGTGCCCATCACAATTTCCGCTGAACTGGTGGAATCAACTCGCGCCTCTCTTCCAGAACTGCCCGCCGCTCGCAGGCGCCGCTTCGTGTCTCAATATGCCCTTCCGGAATACGACGCCGAGGTTCTCACTTCAGATAAGGCTCTCGCCGATTTCTTTGAGAGCACCGCCGCTGCGGGAGCCGACGCCAAGACCGCCAGCAACTGGATGATGGGCGAGTTTCTCAGGCTTCTCAAGGAGACCGGCCGCTCGGCGGAGGAAGTTTCCACTTCGCCTTCTCAGGTGGCGCAGCTTCTGAAATTGGTGGACGGCGGGAAAGTGAGTAGCCCCGCCGCCAAGCAGGTTTTCGAGGAGATGTTCCGCACCGGCAGGCCCCCAGAAGAGATAATCCGGGAAAAGGCCCTGGAACAGATAAGCGACGAGGCCCAGCTCGCCAGTCTTGTGGACCAGGCCATAGCCCAGAACCCTGGAGCGGCGGAGGATTTCAAGGCTGGCAAGGAGCAGTCGCTGAAGTTTCTGATGGGCCAGGTGATGAGGCATACCCGCGGCAGGGCAAATCCGCAAGTCGTCCAGCAGATGCTGCTGGACCGGCTGAAGAAGCTGTAGGAGCCCGCGTGACCGGCCAGGCCGGAGTGAAGGCACCCTGAACGGGCGCGATGTGGCACAGCCGCCGCCGGCTGTGGGGACAGGCGAGGGCGCCTATCCCACACCCGCCCCTACCCGTTTGTGCGAAAGCCCCGGCTCCGCTCACACCGTGCTTGTGAATCTCATCGCTCTCAGTTTCAAGGCTGGAGCCCTGCAAATCCACGCGCTCACAAGCTCGCTCCTGTTTCCGACGGCTTCCACGCGAGACAGCATTTCAAGCACGCTGTCCGTGAACCTCATGTTCCTGATGCCTTTCGTCACTTTGCCATTCTCTATGAGAAAGGTTCCGTCGCGGGTCATTCCAGTCAGCACCGTCTCTTTCGGCTTCACAGGGTTCACATAGTGAAACCGCGTCACGAGCACCCCCCTATCTGTGGAAGCCACCATCTCATCCAGGCTCTGATCTCCCTCCGCGACGAACATGTTCAGGGGCATGGGCCCCCACTCTGAGGGAGGTGGACCTGCGTGTCCAGTTGATCCTCTCCCCTCCTTCCCAGCAGTATATGAGTCGTGGACATAGCCTACCCCAACTCCCTGCTCTATCAGGTCAACCCTTCTCTTCCCAACCCCTTCAAAATCGAAAGCCATCGGGATTCCGCGCTCATCTGTCCCGTCATCCCAGATTGAGATTCGCTCGTCCACGACCTTGTGCCCCAGCTTTTCTGACAAGAAACTGCGCCCCTCTTGCACGGCCCTGGCGCTGAAGGCGAGCCATCCCAACATCGCTACAAGTTCGCCCACCGCCTCGGGCTCGAGCACAACTGCATATTCCCCTGGGTCCAGGCCAACCGGCTGCCTGCCGAGCAGGCATTTGTCGCAGGCTCTGGCTGCCACTGCCCTCGCGTCCAGATGCCCGATGTCTGGGCCGGTCCACTGGGAAAACCCACTTGCCAGCTCGTAGCCTGAAAGCCCCTGTGAGCTTTCCGAGGCCACAACCGTTAGCTGGGCCCTCGTGCCGCAGCAGTATGCTCGCACACCCTGGGAGTTCGCCACCGCCAGTTCGTCCACCACAACCGTCAGGGCGCCGGCCGCCGCGCAGTGCCGCTGCCTGGCTTCTTCGACAACCGCCCTCACCAACTCCGCCCTCGATTCCGGCCCGAGCCCGGCTGTCGAGTCGTAGAAGCTTCTCACGTCGGGAAGGGGAGCGGGCGCGGGAAGCGAAATGAAATGCGGGTTCTCGCTCTGCGCGCGGGCGATTCCAAGCGCTCTCGCCGCCGTCTGGCGCACTTCTTCCTTGCGCGTCGAAGTCACCTCGGCCCATCCCACCCGCTTCCCCTCCGCTGCCCTCACAGACACTTTCGCAGTGCTCTCTGCCGTGTTCTGGTGGATGAAATTTGAGGTGAAGCGGGTCACCATTTCGCGCCCGCGCTGTAGCACAACCTCGGTCTGGTCGGCCGCTGAATTGCCCAGGGCGTCCTCTGCTAACGCGAGAGCCCCGTCTCTTCCCAAGAGTTCGCTCATCCTTCGTCCTCTTTCTCGCACCCGATCCTGCCGAACATTCAACTCACAATACCGACGCGCACATTTCGGAATCTTGCCGGAGCGGAGCCGTGCCCAACATGAGCAGACTGAACAGGCTCTCCTTTTCCGCAGCTCAGAAGCCCCCACAGCCTCCATTCGCTCGCGTTCCCCACGGCGTCGCAGCTATTCCAGAACTCAGGCGTGACTCCGTGGTATGTCGGGTTCTTGAGAACTCTCCCCAACTTTCCATTCTCGATTTCGCGAGCCAGCTCGCAGCCAAACTGGAAGTTGAGGCGCACATCGTCAATGCTCCAGCTCCGGTTTGTGTCCATATAGATGCCCTGTTTCGTGTCGGCAATCATCTCCTCAAGCGTGCAGTCGCCAGGCTCCAGGCTTATATTCGTCATGCGGATTATCGGCAGCCTGTTCCACGATTCAGCTCGCATGCAGCCGTTGCTCTTGCGTCCGAGGCGCAAAGCAGTCTCGCGCGACATCAGGTATCCAGTGAAGATCCCCTCCTTCACGAGATACTCTCTCTGCGCGGGCACCCCCTCATCATCGTAGCCGAAGCTTCCAACGCCTCCCTCCGCCGTCGCGTCGGCGACCAGATTCACCAGCCGCGAGCCATAGCGAAACGATCCGAGCTTGTCGGGAGTGAGAAAGCTCGTTCCCGCGTAGCTCGCCTCTGTTCCAAAGACCCTGTCGAGCTCGGTCGGGTGCCCGCAGGACTCGTGTATCTGCAAGACCATCTGGCTTGAACTCAGGATCACCGCCGTCTCGGTTGATGGGCATGGGGGAGCGTAGAGAAGCTCGACTGCTTCCTTCGCTGCCCTCTCGGCGCCAGCAGAAAGGTTCATCCCTGCGATGACTTCATATCCGCCCACCAGGTGCTGGCCGAAGTTGTTCGGATACGAACGAGTCTGCATCTCGCCGTTGGCAAGGGCGACTGCCTCCACGCCCGCGCCAGATTCAATCCTTTCCTGCTCTATCTCGCTCCCTTCGCTGCTGGCGAAGAACTTTCTCTCCCTCATGAAGTTCACGGTTCCCACCGCAACTTTCACCTTATTCACTCGGCGCATGGCTTCGTCCGCTTCGAGCAGCGGCTCGATCTTCTTCCCGTCGGCCATCTCAAACGGGTCCACCTGAAACTTCGATCGCCACGCCCCGCGCGCGGCTTGCTCCATTCCAAGAAGGCTCCCCGAAGGTCCCGCGTCAGGCGAGGGAACCATTGCGCTGGCTCTCGCCACCTGAACTGCTTCAAGCGCGACAGATTCCACCTCCCCTTCACTGTTTACGGCTCTGGCTGCAAATCCCCACGCTCCCCTGAGGAGCACGCGCACCCCAAGGCCCATGTCAACCTTGTCCTGAACCGACTCGGTCTGGCCATTTCGCACGCGGAAAAGCTGGCTGCGCTTATGCGTGGCCCTCGCGTCCGCATAATCCGCGCCTGCCCTGCGGGCCGCCTCCACGGCCGCGCGCGCCATGCTCATTTCAGCTCTGATCTCCGCCATGCTTCCATCCCTTCTCTCAAACGAGGGGCGACCATTTCTGTGGCCGCCCCTGCGAACTGTGTCTCTTCTCGACTCGCGCTGCCCTTTGGCTCCTATTCTTCGACGAAAACCGCCCTCAATACCTCCTCGAGCGTCGTTACGCCTTGCCGCACTTTTGCAATTCCGTCGTCCATCAAGTTCTCCACGCCCGTCGCTCTTGCAATCCTTCTCAGTTCAGACGCTGAAGCCTTATTCACTATCGCGGCCCTCAGGTCATCGTCAATAACGAGAAGCTCGAAAACGCCTATCTGCCCCCTGTAGCCCGTCCCTCTGCATTCGCCGCATCCGCGGCCCCTGTAAAATGTCTGGCGTTCATTTTCCAGGCCAAGCCGCTTCAGAATCTCCTCGCCGGGCTGATACTCCACCTTGCAGTTAACGCAAATCCTCCTCAGCAATCGCTGGGCTATCACGGCTGACAAAGTGGAGGCGACCAGGAAAGGCTCTGCCCCCATATCCACAAGCCGCACGGGCGCTCCAACCGCATCGTTGCAGTGAACCGTGCTGAAAACGAGGTGGCCGGTGAGCGACGATTGAATCGCCATCTGCACCGTCTCGAGGTCCCTTATCTCTCCAACCATCAGAATATCAGGATCTTGCCGAAGTATGTGGCGAAGGCCGCGAGCGAAAGTGAGACCTATGTCCGGGTGCACCTGAATCTGCGTAACCCGGGGGAGCATATACTCCACCGGCTCCTCTATCGTGATGACATTCTTCCTGGCTCGGTCAACCTTTCTCAGGGAGGCGTAAAGTGTGGTCGTCTTCCCGCAGCCCGTCGGCCCCGTCGCAAGAATCATCCCGTGAGGCCGCTGGATCAGCTCCTCCACATGAACCAGTTGCTTCTCGCCGAGGCCCAGGTCTGCCAGGCGCATCATCGTAGGCGTCTTCGGCAGGATGCGCAGAACCGCGTTCTCCCCCAGAACCGAGGGCACTGTCGAAACTCGCACATCGAAAGTCTGCCCCCCGAACTTTCCCTCGAATCTGCCGTCCTGCGGGAGCCGCCTCTCCGCAATATCCATCTTCGAAAGTATCTTCACCCTCGATATGACGGAGGAGAGAGCCTCCATCGGAAGCTCCGCATGGTCATACATCACCCCGTCCACTCGCATCCTCACCAGGACCTTGTTGGGGCATGGCTCGATGTGTATGTCCGTGGCCCTCTCGAGTATCGCCGCCTCCAGCAGGTTGTCCACGATGCCCACAGCCCCCGGCTCGGTCACCAATTGCACGAACCTCTCTGCCTGGGGGGCCTGAGTTTCTCTCGGGGCCAGGGCGCGCTCGTCGTCTTCGCTGTAGTAGCGAAGTATGCTGCGCCTCACCACCTCGGCCGAGGCCCTCGCTGGCCTTATCTTGCAGCGCGTTATCCTCGAGAGTTCGTCGAGCGCCAGCAGGTTCTCGGGCTCGGCCATGGCAACGTGCAGAACCCCGTTCTCTTCCCTCATGGGAAAGACTTTCAGCCGTTCTGCCACCCTGCGCGGAACGAGCGTGAGGGCGTCCTCCCGCACCTCAAGATCGTGCTCGGAGAAAATCTCTTCCATTGTCCCATCCCTGAGCAGGCATCATTATATCACCGGTCGCGGCCTCGCAGGACAGTCCCGTTCCCGCGCAGAATCACCCGTAAATGCTGCGGCGTGCGCCGCTACTTATAACATTCCTTGTTCTGCAAAGCTCCGTTAATGCCGCCGCAGGAGGCCGAAACTTGAACTGGAAAGCCCGCTGGGCATGGCCCTATCGCCACCCCAGCCCCCGAAATCTCTATCTTTGCCTCAGGAAGTCTCTCCTCCTCCCGTCCCGGCCCACTTCAGCGGTCGCTTTCTGCGCCGCCGATAGCCGCTGCACGCTCTTCGTAAACGGCAAGCCTGTTGATCGGGGCCGGCCTGCGTGGTCGAAGGGCGAGCCCGCCCGAGGTTTGGCGGGCAAGTTCCTGCGGCTGACGGGTATGGAATCAACCAGTGAAGATGGAGAGCGAGTCCTCTTCTTCCTCAAACGCGGCCGAGGCTGTGGCTTTGTCGGGCGTTAGGCGTGTGCCGGTGGTCAAGTGGCTCGGCAAGCCCGCCAGTGGCTTGGCGCGCAAGGACAGCCTGCCGGCGCCGCCCCTCGAGCTCGTCTGCTCTGCCGTGCTCGAGCTGCCGCCCGACGGTCTCCGCCCAGGCCTGGTTCATTTCAAGAGCATCGGGGCGCCTTCGAAAGGCCAAGAGCAGGTTCCCTTCCTCACCATCACCGAGACATTCCTGGGTTCGCTTGTTCGAGTGAGGGATGAGCTTCGTCCGCAGATTGAACAGCTTCTCAGGGGCTTGATGGGCGAAGGTTTCCTGCGCGAAAAAGCGAGGACGAAGATATTGCAGACAGTCGAGAATCTCGCTCCCGTCCGACAGGTATGGCGCGACATCCTCCTGTTCACGGACAAAGACCACTTCATGCCCGACATCCGCTCCAGGGTCAAGTGGCTCTCCAGGGGAGCGGCAGCTCCCCGCATTCCGATGCGAAGTCACTTTGGGACCGGCGCCTGGCAGGGCGCCGCAGCGATTGTCAGGGGCAAAGAAGTTGTCGCCTACGCCGACTATATCGAGCGAAGCCCGTTCGTATCATCCATCGGCGTCTTCACCGATCCCGAGTTCCGGGGCCAGGGATTTGGAATGACCGTCGTCAGCGCTGCCGCGAAAGCGATACTTCGCTCCCGCCGCATTCCAATCTACTGCGCCGATGTGTCAAACACCGCATCCCTCGCCCTCGCCCGTCGGCTGGGCTATGTGAAATTTGGCGAGGATTCGCACTTCTTCTCGTAGCCTTCCGGCCGCCGCATGAGCTTTACGGCCTCTGCGCGCCTGTGGTATATTTCACACCGGTCGTTCCGGGTCGTGCCAATGCCTCTCATTCGCCGCGCCCTCCTCAGCGTCTGGGATAAAACAGGGCTGGAGCAATTTGCCCGCGGCCTCGTGGAGCTTGGCGTCGAGCTGCTGTCCACGGGAGGCACGGCAGGAGCCCTGGCCCGCGCCAACTTGCCCGTCCGCCAGCTCTCCGATTATATCGGCCTTCAGGAGATTCTGGGCGGCCGCGTAAAGACTCTTCATCCAAAAGTTCACGGCGCGCTGCTGGCAAAGCGCGACGATCCAGACCACGTGGCCCAGGCACAGGCCCTCGGCATCGAGTTCATTGACATGGTTGTCGTCAATCTATATCCGTTCCCATCGGCGCATTCTCCGGATGTTTCCGTCCGGGATGCCCTGGAGCGAATAGACATCGGGGGCCATGCGCTCCTGCGCGCAGCCGTAAAGAATTTCCAGAGCGTCGCCGCTGTCTGCTGTCCGGCACTTTACGAACCCGTGCTCGAGGAGCTCAGAGCATCGGGCGGCCACTTGAGCGAAACCACATCCGCGAGGCTTGCCGCCGAGGCTATGGCCTACACGGCAGAGTATGACGCCGCCATCCAGGCCTACCTTTCAGAGCTTTCGGCTGCCCCTGCGGAAGGCGCGCCCGCCACTGGCGGGCCGGCTTTCCCTCGCATTCTGCTTCAGCGCTGGCAGAAAAAGGGCGAGCTGCGATACGGGGAAAACCCGCACCAGCGGGCGGCTTTTTATGCGCGGGCAGGGGTCGAGCCCTCTGGCCTGCTCAAGGCAGTTCAGCACTGGGGCCCGGAGCTCTCCTTCACTAATTACCTCGACTTGCAGGCGCTTCTCGACGTTCTCAGCGAGTTCCCGGAGCCGGCAGCGGCCATCGTGAAGCACACAAGCCCGTGTGGAGTCGCGGCCGATGAGAATATCGCCCAGGCCTATCGGGCGGCCCTGGAATGCGACCCAATTTCCGCCTTCGGCGGCCTCGTGGGCGTGAATCGCCCTCTCGATGAGGAGACGGCTGAGGCGATTCTGAATGGAATCAAGCAATTCGGTTTCCTGAATGCGGTTCTCGCTCCCGGTTTCCAGCCAGAGGCGATGGAGAAGCTGAAGACGAGAAAGACTCTGCGTATTATTGAGCTTTCCGAGCTTCAGGAATTCCAGCAAGCGGGGGCGCCAGACTCATGGGACTTCCGCCGCATCTCGGGCGGCCTTCTCGTCCAGGAGCCCGACGCCCTGGCCTCCGCCCCGAAAATGCAGTGCGTCACGAAAAAGGAGCCCGCTCCCGAGACGATGCCTGGGCTTCAATTCGCCGAGAAAGTTGTGAAGCATGTGAAATCGAACGCCATCGTGATCGTTTCTGGCACAAGGGCTGTTGGAATCGCGAGTGGGCTGACCAGCAGGGTGGACGCTGTCGAGCTTGCTGTGAAGAAGGCTGGTGACCGGGCAAAAGGGGCAGTCCTGGCCTCCGAGGCTTACTTCCCGAAGCCCGACGCCGTTCAGGCTGCCGCCCATGCAGGCATTGCGGCTATCTTGCAGCCTGGAGGCTCCCTGCGAGACCGGCACATCATCGCCGCCTGCGATGAACTCGGCGTCGCCATGGTCTTCACTGGCGTTCGCCACTTCAAACACTGAGCCGCATAGGCAAGGAGCATTCATGAACAGACCCGTAGCCGAAGCCGACCCGGAGATTGCCGCCGCCATCGAGCGCGAATTTCAGCGGCAGCAGAACACCCTCTGCATGATTCCGTCTGAAAACTACGCCCCGAGGGCTGTCCTGGAAGTGCAGGGAAGCGTTCTCACGAACAAATACGCTGAGGGTTATCCTGGCGCTCGCTGGTATCATGGATGCGAGCATGTTGACGAGGCCGAGTCGCTGGCCATCCAGCGCGTCAAGCAGCTCTTCGGAGCGGAGCACGCGAACGTGCAGCCCCACACAGGCGCCTGCGCGAACCTGGCTGCCTATATGGCTGTCCTCAAGCCGGGCGAGACAATCCTGGCCATGTCTGTTGACCAGGGAGGCCACCTGACTCATGGAAACCGCAACAACTACTCGGCCCGCTTCTACAAAGTGGTCCCCTACGGAGTTGACCCCAACACTCACATCATTGACATGAAGGAAGTTCGCCGCCTCGCCCTCGAGCACAGGCCCCGCCTCATTGTCGTTGGGGCGAGCGCGTATCCACGCCTCTTCGATTTCTCTGAGTGGCGCGCCATCGCGGATGAAGCAGGATCCCTGCTGATGGCAGACATCGCCCACTTCGCTGGCCTCATCGTGGCAGGCGTCCATCCTGACGCGGCGCCCTACTGCGACATAATAACCTCCACCACCCAGAAGACCCTTCGCGGCCCGCGCGGAGCCTTCATTCTGTGCCGGGAGCAGCACCGGCGCGCGGTTGATGTGGCCGTGTTCCCGGGAGTCCAGGGCGGCCCGCTGATGCACGTTATCGCAGCAAAGGCGGTCTGCTTCAAGCTGGCCATGCAGCCTGAATTCAAGGAGTACGGCCGCCAGATAGTCGCCAATTGCAAGGCTCTTGCCGACCAGCTCATGAAAGAGGGCCTGTCCCTCGTGAGCGGCGGCACCGACAACCACCTGCTTCTGATTGATTTGCGGCCCCTCGACATGATCGGCCAGCGAGCGGCCGATATACTGCGCGAGGTGGGCATTGTGGCGAATAAGAACCTTATCCCGTACGATGCTCGCCGCGCCACGGAAACCAGCGGCGTTCGCCTTGGAACTCCGGCGCTCACCACGCGCGGCATGGGCGAGGATGAGATGCGCCAGCTCGGCTCCCTGATCGCGCGCCTGATATTGCACCCCGACGATGAAGACCTGAAGAAAAAAGCCACCGCCCAGGTGTCCGAGTTGTGCCAGCGATTTCCCATACCTACGGCCTGATGCGGCATCTGAAATTTCAGATTTGGAATTTGAGATTTGAGATCTGAGATTTGAGATTCCAGATTTCCGCCGCGGAACCGATTCCTCGGCCCCCTGCATCCCATCGAAGACGATGGAGCAAATGAGCTACACCGAGGCCCTCGAATATCTCGACAGTTTCGTCAACTATGAACTGGGATGGCCCCCCCGCCACCCGGTCCGGTGGAACTTGGACCGGATCCGCCATCTTCTGCGCCTCCTGGGCGACCCTCAGGATTCCTTTCTCTCTGTCCACATTGCGGGAACGAAAGGCAAGGGCTCAACTGCCGCCTTCCTTCATTCCATCTTGTGTGAGGCGGGCTTGAAGACTGGCCTCTACACTTCTCCTCACCTTGTGAGCTTCCGCGAGCGCGTGCGGGTTAACCGAAATCTCGTCTCTCCGCGCAGCGTCGCGACTCTGGTTGAACGAATCAAGCCGGCAATCGAACGGACAAAGGAGGAATGGCCGGAGACTCCGCCCACCTTCTTCGAGGTATATACAGCCCTGGCTTTCCTGCACTTCGCACGCCAGAGAATTGATGTTGCGGTTGTCGAAACCGGCCTGGGCGGCCGCCTCGATGCGACAAATGTCTTGAACCCCGCGGTCTGCGCCATAACCCGCATCGGGCTCGACCATACCTGGCTTCTGGGCGACACGATCTCCGAAATCGCCAGGGAGAAAGCCGGCATCATAAAGAAAGGCAGCCTTGCCGTAACCTGCGCTCAGGAGCCTGAAGCCTGGAGGGAGCTTCGCAAGCGCTTCGATGAAATGGGCGTCCCCGCTCATGTTGCTCTGGAGCGCGGAACCAAGGCGCCGGCAAAAGTGCGAGAGCGCCTTGCCTTCGTATCCCGCAGCTCGGGGCTCGATGGCCAGGCCTTCGACATTCTCGGCTTGCGAGGCGAGTACCTGGGCCTGTCCTGTCCTCTGCTTGGACGCTTCCAGGCCCAGAACGCCGCAATTGCCGTCGGAGCGGCCGAGCTTCTCGCGCAGCAGGGCGTCGCTGTTGACGAGGCTTGTATGCGAGCGGGCATTAGCAAAGTGCAGTGGCCGGGCAGACTTCAGTTGATGCGGAAGCGCCCCTTCCTGATTTTTGATGCCGCCCACGATGAGCTTTCAGCATGTGCAGTCGCCGCTGAGATTCGGCATCTCTTTCCGGGCCGCCAATTGACGCTCGTGCTCGGCATGTCGGCGGACAAGAATGTGGAAGGCGTAGCCCGTGCCCTTTGCTGCCTATCAGAGCAGGTCATCTGCACAGCGGCGGCTCTTCCGCGGGCCATGCCGCCCGACGAGCTGGCCGCGGCCATCAGAGGCTTCGGTCGCAAAGTGCACGTGGCGCCAACAGTCGCGTCGGCCCTTCGTGCTGCGGTGAAGAAGGCGAAACCAGAGGAAGTTGTACTCGTGACCGGGTCTGTATATGTTGTCGGTGAGGCGATGCAGGCCCTGCGCCGCCTGCGCGGGCTCGGACCTGTAGTCTGAAATCTGAAATCTCAAATTCCAAATGTGAAATGCGCCGCAGCCACGCAGGCGCCGCGCTCGCAGGTAACTCTGCCGCAGGACAGAAGACACTGCTCGAATGCCTTCTCCCGATCCTGCCGTCGTAATACTCGTCTGCTCGGCCTTGATGCTGGCATTCGGCTCGCCGCCTCGCGGCCTCGACCTGTCGCATTTGGCCTTCCGGTTTGGCGAACGCCTTTCGGCCCCTCCTCGAGCGGAAGCCTGGGTTCGGCCGCTTCTGGCTCTATCAGCGGCCCTCTGCGCAACCTGGCTGCTCGCCCAGGCCCTGCCTTTCTATGCTCAGGTCTTCATGGGTCACGTGGGTGCAGCGGTCTTGGCGACCGCGTGCAGCGTGATAATCCTTTGGTCGGGGTCTGAGGCCATGCCTCCGCTTCGCCGCTTCGGCCTGGAGGAAGGGCCTGGCGTTCTCTGGACGCGCGGCTTCGCCGCACCGGTTCTTCTGTATTCGCTTCTGGGCATTTATGCGCCCGTGCTCTTCAAGCTGGCGATTTTGCTGGGCCGCTCCTGGCCTCCAGCCCTGATGCTCGCCCGTGCAGCCCACTCGCCGGCGGCAAGGCTCTCAGAATTGGCCCTGTGCCTTATTCACCCGCAGCGGCGGCAGCTCTGGGCTTCTCTGCTACGCTCCGAGTCTTCTCCCGGCCCCTGGAGACGAGAAGAGCTTCATACGCTGCTGGCTTCCCAACCGGATGCCTGCACAGTGCTGCTCAAAGCATCCTTTGTGCTTATGGCCCTGACCGTTCTCTGGACGCGCTGGCCCTGACAGGTGGCTCAGCAATGCCCGCAAAGCAGGCCCACCGACGCATACTCCTTTTGGCCATACTCCTGACGGCTCTTGCCCTTCGTTTGAGAGACCTTGCCGTTGTCCATCCAACGCTGCCCGTTTCCGGCGACGCCCGCGAATACCATGAGATTGCGCAGCGCTGGCTCACGACGGGGATATACCTCAGCGGAGGCCAGGGCGTGCCGAAAGGTCGCCGCGCAGTTCGCACCCCTGGCTATCCTGCGCTGCTGATGGCGCTCTACGCTTCGGCCGACCGGCTCAGACTGAACAGGCTGTTCCTGGTGAGAGCTGCCAATATCGCCATGGACCTGGCGACCTGCCTGATGATATTCGTCGCGGCAGCATTGGCGGGAAATGCCGCTGCCGGCCTGATCGGCGCTTTCCTCGTGGCCGCGAGCCCTTCGCTGCGCCTGGCGGCTTCTCAGCATATGCCTGAGACGCTCACCGCCTTCCTTTTGTGCGCCGGATTCCTGGCCATGACCGCTGCCTTTAAGAAGCAGTCGCCGTGGGCCTCGGCCCTCTCGGGCCTTCTGTTCGGGCTGGCCTCGCTGGTGCGGCCGACTCTGGCGCTTTTCCCAGCGGCATTTCTTCTGGCCGCATGGCCTCTGCGCGCACGGATGGCGAAGCTGTTGGCGTGCGCGGTTATGTTCGCGGCGTGTTTCTGCGCCGCCATCAGCCCATGGGCACTCCGCAACGCTCTGGTTTTCGGCAGACCGGTTCCTCTGTCGAGCCTTGGGGGGCTGAACCTGTGGGCGGGCAATTACCTGCCTTTCCACGGCGTTGTCAGGCCCGCCACCTACGACATTATGCGGCGTGAGCTCTCTCGCCAGCCTCGCGACGAGATGGATGCCGACGCCATGCTGATGCGGGCCGGCCTTCGGCAGATCGGGCGCAACCTCATAACACGCCCTCGCGCTTTCTTCGGGCTCCTTTGGCGCAAACACCTGGTGTTCTGGGAATGCTATGGATGCGAGGGCCGACCAGAGGGCCTATACCGGCTTGTTCTCCTGCTTGCTTTGGTCGGCGTCGGCCTGTCTGCGTTTGAGTGGGCGGGCCTGGGCCCGGCCGTGGCAGTCGTTGGGTATCTGAACCTGCTCCACCTGGCGACATATACTGAAGCCGGGCGTTATTCGGTGCCCATTCTGCCTCAGGTTTTTTTGCTGGCGGCTTACGGGCTGGTTTTTCTTGGTGGCAAGGGGGTAAAATAGACCGGAAGATGTCTTCACAGCAATAGTATCAAGGTTCACAATGTCATCTTGGCAAGCGGGAGCCGGTCGGCCAAGCGCCGGCGGGCCTTTTCAAAACTGGCGGAGGTAAGCTCACATGAGCAAGATAATCGGCATAGACCTGGGGACAACAAACTCGGTAGTCGCGGTTGTCGAGGGCGGCGAGCCCAAAGTAATCACGAGCTCGGAGGGCGGCCGACTCACGCCGTCCGTGGTGGCCTTTACCAAGACCGGCGAGCGCCTCGTGGGCCAGCCTGCCAAAAGACAGGCCGTCATAAACTCTGATAACACCGTATATTCGATAAAGCGCTTCATGGGACGTCGCTTCGACGAGGTCAAGACCGAGCGGTCAATGGTTCCCTTCACCGTCAAGAGCGGTCAGCACGACATGGCTGTCGTGGAGGTTCAGGGGAAGACTTTCACCCCTGAGGAAATCTCGGCGATGATACTCCAGAAGCTCAAGGCCGACGCCGAAGCCTACCTGGGCGAAAAGGTAACGGAAGCGGTCATAACTGTGCCCGCCTACTTCAACGACGCCCAGCGCACTGCCACAAAACACGCCGGTGAGGTGGCCGGCCTGACTGTCAGGCGCATAATCAACGAGCCCACCGCCGCCTCGCTGGCCTACGGGCTGGACAAGAAGAAAGAAGAGAGAATCCTTGTCTGGGACCTGGGCGGCGGGACTTTCGATGTCTCCATACTTGAGGTCGGAGATGGTGTCGTTGAGGTCAAGTCCACGAGCGGTGACACCCACCTTGGCGGCGACGATTGGGACGAGAGAATCGTCAACTATGTCGCCGATGAATTCCTTCGCGAGCAGGGCATTGACCTGCGAAAAGACCGCCAGGCTCTCCAGAGGCTGCGGGAGTCTGCCGAAAAGGCAAAGGTTGAGCTCTCAACCTCTGTTCAAACGAGCATCAACCTGCCTTTCATAACTGCTGACCAGCACGGCCCGAAGCATCTCGAGATGACCCTGACCAGGGCGAAGTTCGAGGAGCTGACGGCCGATCTGCTGCAAAGGTGCGAGGGCCCGTTCCGCCAGGCCATCTCCGACGCGAAGCTGACCGAGCCCGACATTGACGAGGTTGTTCTCGTGGGCGGCGCCACCAGAATGCCAATGGTTCAGGAGCTGGTGCAAAGGCTCGCCGGAAAGGAGCCCCACAAGGGTGTAAATCCCGACGAGGTCGTTGCCGTGGGCGCAGCCATTCAGGGCGGCGTCCTGACTGGAGATGTCAGAGATGTGCTGCTTCTCGATGTCACTCCACTCACCCTTGGCGTGGAAACGCTCGGTGGCGTCATGACGAGGATGATCCAGCGCAACACGACCATACCGACACGCAAGAGCGAAATCTACACGACAGCCGTTGATGGCCAGACTGAGGTGGAGATTCATGTCTTACAAGGCGAGCGCGAGATGGCTGACGACAACCGGACGCTGGGGCGCTTCCATCTCACAGGCATCCCTCTCGCTCCGAGGGGCATGCCGAAAGTCGAGGTCACCTTTGATATAGATGCCAACGGCATTCTGAGCGTCTCGGCCAAAGACCAGGCCACTGAGCGAGAACAGAGCATAAGGATAACTGGATCGAGCGTCCTGTCGCGCGACGAGATAGACAGAATGGTCAAGGACGCTGAAGGCCACGCCGAGGAGGACAGGCGCAGACTCGAGCTGGCGGAGGCAAAGAACCAGGCGGACTCTGTCGCCTACCAGACAGAAAAGCTCCTCAGAGAGCAGGGCGAGAAGGTTCCGGCGGATGTCAAAGCCCAGATAGAGGATGCCCTGAAGGCAGTGCGCGAGGCGGCGACTTCCGATGACATCCAGCGCATCAGAGATGCTATGCGCCGCCTCCAGGAGGCATCTTACAAGGTATCTGAGGCGCTCTACCAGCAGACGGGCGCCGGATCCCAACCCGAGCAGCCCGGCGAGGAGCAGAAGCCGCCCGATGAAGGTGTCATTGACGCTGAATTCAAGCCGAGCGAGTAGGGGCATCGCTACACTGTACAGCTATACGGGTGCCCTGCCGCCCACGCCGCTGGGTGTCGTTGCGGGACGAAGCTTGGGCAGCCTCGACAAGGTTGGGGCGTGTTGGAAGGGCGCGCGGTGCTGCCACGCAAGGCGATACGGGAGGAGCGAAACCGTGACAAAAGCCGTCAGACAGCTTGTTATTCAGCTATCGAAGTTGCGCGAGTCAGAAAAGGAGGAGTTCTGGCAGGCGTTGCTGGGCGACGGCAAGCTGAGAGAGGACCTTCATGACGCTCTGGTTCTCTGGGAGCGCCGCGATGAGCCAACGCGTCCCTTCGAAGAGTTCGAGCGGGAGGAGAGGCAGAGAAGGGCCAGGCGGCTCCGCGAGCAATCCGGCGCCGCGTAATGATCGCCGATGACCGTCAACCTCGTCAACCCGGGGCGAAGCAGGTGGGCTGTGCACACCAGCCCCTCGGCTGAGCGCAATATGAGGAAACTGACGGACGAGATGTTCGATCGCGTGACTGTTGCCATATCGGAGCTGTCAAATGACCCCTTCGGCCCCGGGACTGTAAAGTTGGAAGGATGGCCCGGATGGAGGAAATCCGTCGGCGACTAGAGGGTGATATACGAGGTGGACAAGAGGGAGCGCAAGGTCGTTGTCCGCTATGTCCGCCACCGGAGCGAGGTCTATAAGCGCCTCAGGTAGCGCAACATGTCAAAGGATTATTACAGCATTCTGGGCGTGCCGCGAAATGCATCGGACAAGGAGATTCGGAAAGCCTATCGCCGCCTGGCCCGGCAGCATCACCCGGATGTGAATCCGGGCGACAAGCGGGCGGAGGCTAAGTTCAAGGAGATAGGCGAGGCATACTCTGTCTTGAGCGATCCGGAGAAGCGCGGCCGCTACGATCGCTTTGGCCACCTGGGCGATGCCTGGCAAACAGCCCGAGGCCATCCTGGCGATTTCCGCCGGGAGACCGTCGGCGACAGCCCCTTCGGCAGCTTCTTCGAGTGGATCGAGGGAAAGCCAGGGGGAGATCTGTTCGAGAGCGTCTTCAGCCAGCGCGGCGCAGGCGCGAGCGGCGTTCGCGGCCAGGATTTTGAGCAGGAGATCGAGCTGTCGCTGGAAGAGGCTTACAAGGGCGCATCGCGGCGCATCCATCTGACAGTGCCGGGCGGCAAGGCCAAGAGCGTTGAGGTCAAAATCCCTCCAGGCGTTGCTGACGGCTCGCGGGTGCGCCTGGCCGGCCAGGGCAGCGTGGGGCTTGGCGGGGGGCGGTCCGGTGACCTTTACCTCATCACCCGCATCAGGCCTCATCCGACATTTGAGCGGAAGGGCGACGACCTACATGTGGATGTTCCTGTCAGCGTCGCAGAAGCCGCCCTGGGCGCCGAGATAGAGGTGCCCGCAATGAACGGAATGGTGAAAGTGAAGGTTCCTGCCAGCACTTCCTCAGGCCAGAGCTTGCGGCTCAAGGGTCTGGGCATGCCTCGCCTGAAGGGCGCGGGCAGCGGCGACCTGTATGCTCGAATTATGGTGGCGGTGCCAAAGAACCTGACAGAGCAGGAGCGCCAGCTACTGGAAAAGCTGGCGTCGCTGCGCCATGACAACCCCCGGCTGGGAAGGTGGCCCAGATAGGGGAGGTGATGAAGCATGCCAGATCACAGGGAAGAACCTGTTTTCGCAATAAGCATAGCGGCGAAGCTGCTGGGGTCTCACCCTCAGACGCTTCGCATGTATGAGCGCGCCGGGCTTGTGGCGCCTCGGCGCACCAGCGCTGGAACTCGCCTGTATTCAGTGGCCGACCTCCAGAGAATCAGAAGGATTCAGAGCTACACCCACATGGGAGTTAACCTGGAGGGCGTGGGCGTTGTCTTCGGATTGTGCGAGAAGTTAGAGCAGATGCAGCGAGACCTTGAGGAGCGCGCTGAGCGCATCAGGCGCGAGATGGAGCAGCGCATGCGCAAGCTTGTGGAGGAGGCCGAGCGCCTCCTGGGCAGCCGGCTGCCTTCCGAGCTCCTGGAAGACTCGGGCGTCGGCCTGGCGGGCGTCGAGGAGAAGGAAAAGCAGTTGAGGTGACAGCCATGGACATGGACCGATACACCGAAAAGGCCAGAGAAGCCCTCATGCTGGCGCAGCAGATTGCGCTGCGCCACCACCACACCCAGCTCGACACCGAGCACTTGTTTCTCGCGCTCCTGGAGCAGCCCGAAAGCGTCGCTGTTCGCATACTCACCCAGATGGGCATAGACCACGACGCCTTGCGGCGAACTGTGGAAAGAATCCTGTCCAACTTCCCGGCCGTCCACGGCCCGGGGGCTCCCGGCGGCACAGGCCAGCTCTACATAACCCCTCAGGCCCACAAGATTGTCTCCGAGACGGCCTGGGAAGAAGCTCAGAGGCTGCACGATAAGCTCATCGCCGTCGAGCATATTTTTCTGGCTCTCCTTCAGGGCCCAGGCGGCGCCTCGCAGTTGCTGCGGCAGTTCGGCGTAACGCCCGATGCAGTCGAGCGCGCTCTTGTGGCGGTCAGAGGCGGGCAGGCTGTGACCGACGAGACCGCTGAGAGCCAGTATGGCGCCCTCGAGCGGTTCAGCCGGGACCTGACGCAGCTCGCCCGGGAGGGAAAACTCGATCCAGTCATCGGTCGAGATCAGGAGATAAGACGGGTCATCCAGGTCCTGTCGCGCAGAACCAAGAACAACCCCGCCCTGATCGGCGACCCGGGCGTTGGGAAGACCGCGATCATCGAGGGCCTGGCGCAGAGAATCGCCGCTGGCGATGTGCCAGAGCTGCTGAAAGGTAAAAGGCTCCTCGTTCTGGACTTGCCCGGCATGGTGGCGGGAAGCAAATTCCGGGGCGAGTTTGAGGAGCGGCTCAAAGCCGTAATGGACAACATCCGAAAGGCCGAGGGGCAGATAATCCTGTTCATTGACGAGCTTCACACGGTTGTCGGCGCCGGGGCTGCTGAGGGCGCCATTGACGCCTCGAACATGCTCAAGCCCGCCCTCGCGCGTGGAGAGCTGCGCTGCATAGGCGCCACAACGCTGGACGAGTATCGCAAGCACGTCGAGAGCGATTCGGCTCTCGAGCGGCGCTTCCAGCCAGTCTTTGTGTCAGAGCCCACCGTGGAGCAGACAATCGAAATACTGCGCGGCCTGCGGCCGCGCTACGAGCAGCACCACGCAGTGACTATTGACGACAAGGCTTTGGAGGCAGCCGCTCGATTGTCCGCTCGCTACATAAGCGACCGCTTCCTTCCTGACAAGGCCATAGACCTCGTGGACGAGGCCGGCTCGAAGAAGCGCATCGAGGCCAGCTACGCGCCCCCGCGCATAAGCGAACTTGAAACCAAGATCGCTGGCCTGGAGGAGGAGAGAGACGCTGCGGCTCTGCGTCAGGACTACGAAAAGGCCGCACTGCTCAAGCAGCAGATTGATTCTCTGCGCGTGGAGCTCGACGCGGAGAAGGCCAAGTGGCACAGCGAGCGGTCCCAGCGCGACCTCACGGTCAGCGAGGACGACATCGCCGAGATTGTGTCGGGCTGGACGGGAATACCTGTTGCCCGCATGTTCGAGGAAGAGGCTCAGAAACTCCTGCAAATGGAGGAGAAGCTGCACCAGCGCGTGGTGGGCCAGGACGAAGCTATCGGGGCCGTGAGCGAGGCCATTCGCCGCGCTCGCTCGGGTCTGAAAGAGCCCAACCACCCCATAGGCTCCTTCGTCTTCCTCGGGCCAACAGGAGTTGGAAAGACCGAGCTGGCCAGGGCCCTGGCGGGATTCCTCTTCGACGACGAGGACGCCATGGTCCGCCTTGACATGTCAGAATACATGGAGCGCCACTCTGTCTCGCGGCTCATAGGCGCTCCGCCGGGCTATGTGGGCTACGAGGAAGGCGGTCAGTTGACCGAGGCTGTCCGCCGCAGGCCATACAGAGTCGTCCTATTTGACGAGATAGAGAAGGCCCACCCCGATGTGTTCAATATCCTTCTTCAGATTCTGGATGATGGCCGGCTGACTGACAACGCCGGGCGGACCGTTGATTTCAAGAACACTGTAATCATTCTGACCAGCAACCTTGGCACGCAGCCCAGCCTCGAACGCCCGCTCGGATTCGCGGCTGGCGATACTGGCCAGACAACTTACGAGCAGATGAGGGAGCGCATGTTGGGAGAGCTGCGCCGCACTTTCCGGCCTGAGCTTCTCAACCGCATTGACGAGGTTGTCGTTTTCCAGCCATTGAGCAAGGATCAGGTCCGCGCAATCGTTGGCCTGATGATTCTGCGCGTGAACAAGGAGCTGTCCGACCGCGGCATAACGATTGAGATGACCGATGCTGCGCGCGAGATCCTCGTCGAGCAGGGCTTCGACGAGGCTTTTGGAGCGCGACCTCTCAGAAGAGCCATTCAGCGCTTGGTGGAAAACCCGATAGCCAAGGGGCTGCTGGACAAGCGGTTCCACGAGGGCGATGTCATAATCCTGGAAGTGCAGGATGGGAAAATAGTCCCCCGAGCGCGCGAGCCGAGGCCCGAGGCAGCGCAGCCGGAGAAGCCCCCGGCGGAGGCGGGCGTATCTCAAGCCCAGCAAGTCTCGCAGAGTTAACGTGGATTATTCATGAAGGCCGCGGCGAAATCTTGTAGCCGCCCCGACCTATCGGGGCGCAGGCTCCTGCTATCCTCGCAACCCGCCGGCTGGCGGGTTGCGGCTACAGTAGCTGCGGCCGGCGGGCTGCACGGCCGCGGGCAATACCCGCCGCTGTTCGCCTTCCCTGCAACAGTCTGTAACCGCGAAGCGCCTTCCCGCGACCGCCAACGCTCCCGCTCCCCTCCTCAATCTCTCGACACCGATCAGCCCCTCTCCTGCGGGGGTCACGAATAATGCGGGTTAGAATTTCAGTCCGGATTTGGAACCTGAGATCTGAGATCCGAGATTTCAGATTTCAAATTTCAAATTTGAGATGGGTGAGCAGAGCCGCTACGCCCGAGCCATGGTGACCTCGACCTGGTGCTCTTTCCCGTCGCCGAACACGGGCAGGAGAGTTCCTTCGATGGGCCTGCCATCAACTGTTATGCTTGCGACGCCGTGCTGCGCGCCATGTGGATTTCGCACGGTTATGATGTAGGCAGCGCCTCTGAAATCTCTTCGGACACTGAACTGAGGCCAGGAGGAAGGTATGCACGGGTCAATGACCAGGCCGTCCAGCTCCGGCCGAATGCCCAGGATGTAGTCGAGGCAAGCGCGGAACATCCAGGCGGCCGAGCCTGTCGTCCAACTGAACTCGGCCGCGCCGAAGCGCGGATGGTCGGGGCCGTAGGCGAATTCAGAATACACATACGGCTCCGCCATATATATGTCCGGGTGTCTGCCCCGCTTGATAAAGTTGGTCTTCGTCCACAGCTCGTAGGCTCGGTTGCCGCGGCCGATTAGGCATTCCGCCACAATTGTCCAGGAGACAGCGTGATGAAATATCGCGCCGTTCTCCTTCGTGCCGGGCGCAAAGCGGGTTATGATTCCCAGCAGGGGATCGGGTTCAGGATAAGCTGGCAGGAAGAGGGCGGGGCCATAGGATGTGTCGAGATGCCTGCGAACGGAATCGAGACACTGGATGGCCCGCTTCTGGTCCGCGACGCCAGAGAAGACGGCCCAGGCCTGCGTCTCAAGGAAGATCCGGGCATACTCGGCCTTGCTGGTTCCGAGAATCTGGCCGTCGTCGTTCGTCGCTCGCTGATACCATTCACCGTCCCAGCAATGCAGATTCAGGGCTTTCTCGATATCAGTGCGCAGGCGCCGGAAAGACTCCACAAGCGAGGTCTCGGAGCGTCTCAGGGCGAGCTCTTCCATCTCCCTCAGGCCCCAGCAGAGCTGCTGGCCCACCATCACGCTCTCTCCTTTACCTTCCTCTCCCACATCGGAGAGCGCATCGTTCCAGTCGCCCGACCTGATGAGAGGAATATTCCTGGGGCTCATATATTGCAGGGTGTGCTGGATGCCCGCGCATAGGTGCTCCCACACCGAGCCTGATTCCTTGCTTCCCATGTAAGGAACCTGCCTGTCGAGAAAGGCCAGGTCGCCGGTCTCCTTGAGATAGAATGCTGCGGCGAGAATCAACCAGAGGGGGTCGTCGGAGTGACCGGTTCGCGGGCCCGTATGGGTTATGGGGTCCCAGTTGTGAAGGCAGCCGCCATCCTTGAACTGATGGCTCACTATGTCCAACAGGCGCTCACGTGCTCTTGCAGGCTGAAGGGGCAATATGCCCAGGAGGTCCTGGGAGGTGTCGCGAAGGCCAAGAATTGAGGCGCCTCCTATGTAATAGCTTGCCATACGGGCCCAGTGAGATATGACCCACGCCTGGTATTTGTTCCAGATGTTCACCGAGAGGTTGAAATCGGGGTCTGGGGTCTGAACCCAGATGCGCGAAATATATTCCTTCCACCAGTCGTTGAGTCGCGCGAGCGCCTCTTGCGCATAGTCCCACTGGGACAGGCTGTGAGCAAGCTGCGTAGCCTCTCCGGGGTAGGCTGCGGCTCCCAGGGTTATGACCAGGTGCTGGCGCTGGCCGGGCTGAAGCTCGAAGTTGTGCTGCAAAGCCGCTGCCGATAGACGCCCGGTCCCTTCGGAGCCAGTGCAGGAGCCAGCGACGACGGCCGCAGGCTCATCATAGGTCGCGTAAGGGCCCAGGAAAGGGTGCACGGCGCAATCCCAGTTCGCAGCAGGCAGGCTCGAAGCCATGAAAGCGTATTTGTTCCAGCGCAGGTTTGCCGGCCTTCCATCCGGCTGAGGAATGTTCCAGAGCCGCTTTGTGGCCAGAATCACGCCGTCCTGGAAGCGGCACACATTGAAAAGCTTTGTGAACTCAGGCTCCAGAACCCCGGCTACATAGTCGCCCAGGTTCCACTCCACATAGGAGAAGACGGCGAGTTTTCGGGGAACCTGGCTGCGGTTCTCCAACTCCACCATCCAGAATTCCGCGTCCTGGTCCAGCGGCACGAAGAATGTGACAGTGGCGAAAATCTCCTCCTGCTCGACTGTTATTGTGGTGCGGCCCAGGCCGTGTCGGCAGCTCCAGTGAGAAAACCCAGGTCTCGGCACCCCTGTCAGGCGCCAGAACTTTCCAGATTCCTCGTCGCGCAGATAGATGAAGCGCCCCGGCTCGTCGCGCCGAAGCGCATCGGCAGTGTTGAACCGGGTCAGGCGGTCGTAGCCCGAGCTATTGACAAAAGAGTATCCCCCGCCCAAGTGAGAGATCAGGGCGCAGTAACTGCCGTTCGTGAGGAAATTGGCCCAGGGGCGGGGAGTCCTGTAGTCAGTTATGACATATTCCAGGCCATCTTCTGAGAAGCCGCCGTATGGTCCAGGCTCAGAATCGCGTGGTGTAGGGGATGATTTCAACTTCGTTTATCACCTCTTCTACCCCCGCGACTGAGCTGGCGGCCTCGAGAAGTGTGCGCAGGCAGCTCTCGCTGTTAACCCTGCCCCTGAGAGTTATGGTGCGCTTGTAGGCGAGGACGCGGACCGGCTGATGCGACAGCTTCGAGTTATGCTTGATGGCTGCCCGGACACTCGCAACGAGGATGCTGTCGGAAAGGGTCATTTCTACCATTTCGAGCTTCCTCCCGCATGGGCCCTGTTGCCCCCGCCGTTCGGCCCGAACATCTTGCTGTTTCCGCACCCTGCGCCCAATTCCTGCCAAGGCCGTGTAAATCTGATTGACCCTCGCGGGCTGCGGGTAAAAATTTGTGGGTGGCGGTCCTTCAAGGCCGGCCTGAGGGCGTCCTTTCAGGATCGCCCGGATGGGCGGTCGCTCGAGTAGATTGCTTCTTTCCGGGAAGCAATCTGCCAGACGGCGCGAGAAGGTGGCGGGTTCAAATGTCCTGGCAATTGTATCTGCATGCGCACAGGCTTTCTGAGCACATACCCATGCTCCCGGTGCGCTATTGGGCGCACGCGGTAAGGCGCTTCTTCACTCTGGAAAGGATTCTGCTGCTGGCCTCGCTGGCGGCTCTGGCCGTCTTCTCTTATCGCGTGGTTCATCCCACTTTCGCATGGGCCATCCTGGTCGGGGGAGAGCCCGTCGCGGCTGTGGCGAGAAGGGAAACTGCCGAGGCGATACTCTACAGTCTGAAGCGCAAGCAGTGCGGGAGCCTGGCAGAGGAGGCGCGATTCAACAGGGAGGTTGCGATCGAGAGGGTGGAGGCCGACGCGCAGCCGGTCCTGGGGCGGTGGGAGGCCTTGCGCAAGCTCGGCGCCGCGCTCGAGGTGGAGGTGCCAGCGCATCGGCTGCTCGTCAACGGCAAGCACATTGCAACCATGACCTCGCTTGAGGAGCTTCGCGGCGTTCTGATGGAGGTGATCGAAAGATGGGTGCCGCGAAGGGGAAGGCTTCTGGGGGCTCCCAAGATAAGAGAGAAGGTTGTGATAGAGAGCGTCGTTCTCAGTCCGCAGCAGGCGAGGGAAGAAGTGCTCGCGCGTGAGCAGACCATGGATAAGCTGCTGAGCCCCTCGGCGCCGCCGACACTTTATGTCGTGAAGTCTGGGGATACGGCGACGCGAATTGCGGCCAGATTTGGGGTGAGCGTTGAGGATCTTGAGAGGGCGAATCCTGAGTTCGACCTCAATCGGCTGCAAGTGGGTGACAGGCTGACGGTGGCAAGCGAAGTTCCCGTGCTGAGCGTAACGGCTGTCGTGGAAGAAGTGAAAGAGGCGCCAGTGGACTACTGGACGCGGGAGATAAGGACCGCGAGCCTCAAGCGCGGCGAGCGCAAGGTCATAAGACCTGGAAAGCGCGGCGTTCAAAGAGTGCGGGATAGAGTCACATATCTGAACGGTCAACCGATAAGGCGCGTGAGGAGCTGGGAGGAGATCGAGAAAGAACCCGTGCCCGAACAGGTGCTCGTGGGGGCGAAGGAGTAGAGGGTCGGGGGAGGGGCGCAGGTTGGAGGCCCACTGGTCGTAGGGGCGGAGCGCCGCTCCGCCCTGGGAGCCCGCCAGTCCTCCAAGGGCGGATGCGCCTATGGCGCAAAGTCAGGCGGGCAAAGTCAGGCGGGCTCCCCTGCGCACGGTGTCGAGACCGATGGACACCGGGATTCTGGCCTCGGCGCAGGAGGCGTGCCGAGGAGAGTTCATCTGCCGAGAGGCTGGACCGCATTGATTCGTCTTGGGACTTCGGGTTTCAAGTTTGACGATTGGAAGGGGCATTTCTACCCGCGCGAGGTGGCCGAGAGAGACTGGCTCGCCTTTTACGCGCAGCGCTTCTCGTGTCTTGAGGTGAACTCGACCTATTACAGGATCTTGAATGCCCCAACTTTCCGCAGCATGGCCCGCAAGGTTCCAAGAGGCTTCCTTTTCACCGTGAAGGCCCACCGCACCATGACTCATGATGTGGGCCCTGGCACAGACGAGGATTTCAAGGCTTTCGTGGAGTCTGTGCAGCCACTTCTGGAGGAGGAGAAGTTCGGCTGCCTCCTGGCCCAATTTCCGACGCGCTTTCGAAATGAGCCGGAGAACCGCAGCTACCTGCTCGATTTCAGAAGGCGCTGCGCAGGGTTGCCGCTCGTTGTGGAATTTCGCAGCCGCGATTGGATAAAGCCCGAGACCTTCGATTTCCTGCGGGATAACGACCTGGGGTTTTGCTGCGTTGACGAGCCCCAGTTCCGCAGCCTGATGCTCCCTGTCACAGAGGTCACAAGCAGCATATCTTATGTCCGCTTTCACGGCAGGAACTACGAGAACTGGTGGAGCGGGGATGCGAAGAAGCGCTACGACTACCTGTATTCGCTTGACGAGTTGAAAGAATGGGCGCCGAAAATTCACCGCCTGCACGATATGTCTTCCGAGTGCTTCGTCTTCATGAACAACTGCTACCAGGCGAAGGCGGCGACGAACGCCTTGCAGTTCATGGAGCTGCTGGGGGACAAGTTGCTTCCGTGGTCTCCTGGGAGGGACCTGTTTTCGGCGTAGAGCCGGGAGGGTGAGCCATGTAGCCGCGCCCTTTATGGGCGCGCCAAATAGCGCAGGCGTGAAGCCTGCGGCTACATTGTGTGCCAGTTGATCCGCCGGGCCATGCAGAGGCAGGCGCCAATCTGAACCCCCTGGCCCGCAGCTCACATGCCTCGGCAGGAAATGCGGTGGGCGCGCATGAGAGCTGCCCTGGCTGCGCCCTGCTCTGCTTCTTTCTTGCTCTTGCCTCGACCAACTCCCAGAACTTCGCCGCCGAAGCGCACTTCCATCACGAATGACTTGTCATGATCGGGTCCGGTCTCTTCAACGAGGTAGTAGGCAGGGGGACACTTATGCTCCTCCTGTATGACCTCCTGAAGCATTGTCTTGTAATCGGTGGGTGCCTCTTGCTGCCCGAGGCGCTGGAGGGGTTTTCCCAAAAGCCTGTCCACGAGCTTCCGGGCACAACAGGCGCCGCGGTCCAGATGGACGGCTCCTATGATGGCTTCCACAGCATCGGCGAGGATGGATGGCCTCTCCCTTCCCCCAGCCTGCTCCTCACCCTTCGACAGCTTGACATACCGGCCCAGATCCAGCTCCCGGGCTACCTTGTTGAGTGAAACTTCACTGACGGCCGCGGCCTTTATTTGAGTCAGTTGCCCCTCCGGAAGGTCGGGGAAGAGTTCACAGAGGATTGAGGCCACGGCGCAGCCCAGGACAGCGTCGCCCAGGAATTCCAGCCGCTCGTTCGATTGCGCGCCGGGCGTCTCGTGACAGTAGGAGCGGTGGCTCAGCGCCTGTTCAAGAACCGCGACATCCTTGAAAGTCAGGCCGAGTTTCTTTTGCAGCCTGACCAGGTCGTCCGACCTCTTCGCCATGGCTTCCGTAGCTTTCATCCTCCACCCGCAAGCTCTGCTCTATTGATTCTCGCACAACTGGTTCAGGAACGCATTTGTCATTGCGAGGCCGGAGGCCGTGGCAATCTCGTTCGTGAGCGGGTTCTACGAGACTTGCCCGCCGGAGGCGGGTAAACTTCGTCCGCGAGCTGGCGGACTTGCAATGACACAAGTGAAGGTAATTTGCGAGGGTCAATAAGCTCTCGCTTCAGTATTTTGCCCGTGGCCGATTTGGGCAGCGATTCCCTGAACTCCGTAGCCCTGGGCAACTTATAGTTGGCGAGCCGGGGCCGCACATAGGCCATAATCTCGGCGGGCGTGGCTTGCTGCCCAGGTTTCAGGACGACAATCGCCTTTGGCGCCTCTCCGCGAAGGTCGTCGCTGATCCCTATGACAGCCGCCTCGGCGACCTTGGGATGTGAATAAAGAAGCTCTTCGATCTCCCGAGGATAAACATTCTGGCCGCCGACTATGATCATGTCTTTCTTGCGGTCAACAATCCAGATGTAGCCGTCCTCGTCAATCTTGCCCAGGTCGCCCGTGTGGAACCAGCCGCCGCGCATGGCCTCGCGTGTGTCATCGGGGAGGTTGTGGTAGCCCAGCATTACATTTTGGCCCTTCACCACGATCTCGCCTATCTCATTCGGCGGCAGCTCCTGGTCCTTGTCGTCGAATATCTTCACCTTGACTCCTGGCAGCGGGATTCCCACGCTTCCGGGCTTGCGCGGTCTTCCATCCAGGGGGTTGACAGACACGACTGGACTGCACTCTGTGGGCCCGTCGCCCTCGGAGATTACGACGCCATATTCTCGCTCGAAGGTCTCCATTATTTCGAGCGGCATCGGAGCGCCGCCGGAGATGCAGCAGGTGAGCTTTGGCACGGGAGGGCGCTGGCGCTTGGGCACTTGCAGCAGCACTGCATACATGCTGGGCACGCCTGCGAAGAAGGTGCATTCGTATGTTGCCAGAGCCTGAAGCACATTTTGGGGTATGAACCGTTCAAGTATGACGACGGCGGCGCCTCCCGTGACGGCAAAAGGTAGAAAGACAAGCTGGCCAAAGGAGTGAAAAAGGGGCAGGCAGCAGAGCATGATTTGCTGGGGACCGGTGGGGAGCACCTTGGCCGCTGCGGCAGCGTCCGACACGATGTTGCGATGGCTGAGCATCACGCCTTTTGGTCGCCCCGTGGTGCCTGAAGTGTAGAGGAACACGGCGGGCTTCTTCGCATCCACGCGATATTTGAAGGTGAGACCTGCCCTGCCTCTATGAGCCAACGAGCGCGCTCCCTGCTCGAGAAGCTGCTCGAAGCCCAAGACGCCGGCTGCCCCCTCCGGGCCGGGCCTCGCGGCGAAGCCTTCGGCCTCGCTTGGGGCATGTCCCTCGACATAGACAGCGGCATTGAGCTCCGGCAGGCGCGGCCATAGCTGGTCGAGAATCGGCTTGTAGTCTCCATGGGCAACGATTGCTTTCGCCTCGGAATCTGTTAGGACGAAGCGCGCCTCTTCTGCCTTGAACTGAGTGTTTATGGGAATGCTTACGGCCCCCACCTTCGCATTGCCCCAGTAGGCGACGGCGAACTCCAGGCAATTTGGAAGCCAGATGGCCACGCGGTCGCTGCGCCTTATGCCAGCGTCGTAAAGCCCGCGGGCGTAGCGGTCGGATATGTCGGCCATTTCGCCGTATGTTATGCGCGTGCCTCGCCAGATGGCATAAGTCCGGTGATGGTGCCGCGAAGCCTGATCGTCGAGCAATTGCCCCAGAGTTCTCATCACTGCTCTATCTCAACAGGCCCGGACAACCTTTCCGGCTGCCTTTTGCCGCGCCCTGTGTGCAACGCAGACTGCGAGCCGCAGGGCCTCGCTCAGCGGCGTCAGCGAAGGCTCAAGCCCAGCTCCCTTAGCTGTTTCTCGTCCACGGGCGAGGGCGAGCCGGTAAGAGGGTCGGCGCCCGCTGAGGTTTTCGGAAAAGCTATCACCTCCCTGATGGATTCTTCGCCAGCCGCAATGGCCACCATTCTGTCGAACCCAAAGGCTATGCCCCCGTGTGGAGGCGCGCCATATTCCAAGGCCTCCAGCAGGAAGCCGAACCGCTCGCCCGCCTCCTGCTCGCTCATGCCGATTGTCTGGAAGACTTTCTGCTGGATGTCGCGGCGGTGAATCCTGATGCTCCCGCTGGCAATCTCGCTTCCGTTGAGCACGAGGTCGTAAAGGCGAGCCCGCACCTTCAGCGGCTCACTATCGAGCAGCAGCAGGTCCTGCTGCATCGGGCTTGTGAAGGGATGGTGCATTCCCTCGATGCGCCCCTCCTGTTCGTTGAATGTGAGCAGGGGAAACTCGACGATCCAAACGAACTCCCAGCGGCCCGTCTGAGCAAGGGCCAACTTCTCTCCCAGGTGCACCCTCAATCTTCCCAGGACCTCGGCCGTCCGCCAGCCGGCGGACTCGGGCCCGGCGACGCAGAGGACGAGGTCGCCCTCGCTCGCTCCAACAGCCTCGGCAATCTTCTGAAGCTGCAAGGGCGTGAGGTATTTCGCGGCGGCTGACTTGGTGGCCGATTCTCCTGGCGCAATGGTGATGAGGCCCGGCGCACCGAAAGAGGTTGCCAGGTGGGATAGCTCTTCCTGTTCGCGTCGGGTCCAGCCTGCGGCGCCTGGCGCTTTCAGAGCGCGCACGACCCCTCCCGAATTGAGGGCCTGTCGGAAAACGGCGAACGGTGTTTCGCGAACCAGCTCGCTGACATCGCGGATTTCCAGGCCGAAGCGCAAATCTGGCTTGTCGGTTCCGTAGCGGAGCATGGCTTCGCCATAGGTCATGCGCCTGAAAGGCTCATCGGGCACTGCCGGAAAAACCTTGTCGCCGAGGCAATCACCGGCCGCCTTGAAGACATGCCTCACCAGGCCCTCGCAGAGCTCGAACACATCCTCTTCGTCCACGAAGGACATCTCGATGTCAATCTGGGTGAATTCCGGCTGTCGGTCTGCCCTGAGGTCTTCGTCTCTCAGGCATCGAGCGAGCTGGTAATATCGCTCGACGCCCGAGATCATGAGAATCTGCTTGAGAAGCTGGGGCGACTGCGGCAGGGCGTAGAAGCTGCCTGGCTGGAGGCGCGAGGGCACGATGAAATCGCGCGCGCCCTCCGGAGTGCTCTTGATGAGGAAGGGCGTCTCAATCTCCCAGAAGCCGCGCGAGTTCATAAACTCCCTCGTTGCCTGCGCCATGGTATGTCTGAGCCGCAGGTTTTTCTGCATTCTCTCGGTGCGCAGGTCAATGTAACGGTGCTTGACGCGGAGGGTCTCGTCAATAGACTTTCTCTGGTCAAGCTCGAAGGGAGGCGTCCTGGCCGAGTTGAGGATCTCAAGCTGCTGGCAGCGCACCTCGACGGCGCCGGTTGCAAGCGATGGATTCTCCATTCCGGCGGGCCTGGCGACCACGATTCCCCGTATCGCCACGACATATTCATTTCTGAGGTCCTGGGCAATGACGTGCGCTTCGGGCGATTCGGCGGGGTCGCAGACCACCTGCACGCGGCCGCTGCGGTCGCGCAGGTCGAGGAAAATCAGGCCGCCGTGATCGCGCCTTGTGTTGACCCAACCATTGAGAACGACGCGCTGGCCCGCATGCTCAAGCCCGAGTTCCCCGCAGTTGTGAGTTCGCTTCATGCCCATTTCACAAGCTCAGGGTGGATCTCACTGCGGCGGCCTCGGCTCCTGCCCATCGGTCAGCGCAACTGCTGCCTTCAGGCTGAGTATTGCCCTGACACTGAGATGTCTGAGATCGCCCCTGAAGACACTCAACCGCCAAAGCCCGCCCGTTCCCTCATTCGCGGGCTCAGGCGACTCGACGCAAAAACACCTGGTTGGGCAGCCTCTTGGCGCCGGCAGCCTGCATTCATCTTATCGCCCAAGCCTTTGAGAGTCAAGCGCGGCTGCAGGGCCACCGCTTTCAGAACCTGCAACAAAACTCGGGAGGATACGGTGCAGGGCGGGGACGCCTGTCCCCGCCGCCGGCGGGCTTAGGTTTACCCGCCTCTGGAGGGCAAGCCTGCCCTACAGGAAATGTGCAGTAGCAGTTATGCACAAGACCAGCGATCATAGCCCCACAAGCGGCTTTTCACACATCCTCTTGGAGATTCTTATTGAGGCTCGCGGAATAGGTTAGACGGGCAGACTGCCGTCGAGGCCCAATGTAGCGTCCGACCCTGCGTCGGACGAACGCGGCTCCGTCGGGCACAAGGCCCGACGCTACATCCCTTGCATCGTAGCCCTTGAGGGGCGTCGCGCTCCCAACCAATTCCGCGAGCGTCAATAGGCCGCAAAGGAGCGCTCGCCTTTTCGCCGCAAAAGGCTACAGCCGGTGAGCTTCTGCGCGTCCGCCTGGTTCACGGGTGACCTCGCGTGCGAGCGCCCCGAGATTTTGGCTTCGAGGGCCTGGATAAGTCTGTCGGGGTCTTCCGGGCCGATTACGATGCGCCTTCGGAAGGATGAAGGATGACGGATGAAGGATGAACGCCTCTCGTCTTCCGCCTTTCCACTTCCTCCTTCATCCTTTCGCCTTCCGTCCTCATCCTTCTTCTTCCCCTCCTTCCCCTCGAGCATCACGAGTTTTTCGATATTTCTCGTGGATATCCAGTAAGTCCCCTCGCCCCTTGTCCAGAACCAACCGACATTGCAGATAAATCCTCCTGCCCCAAAAAGCCGCACAGTGTGTGGGCGGAAGCCGAGGCTCTTGAGAGATTGCTCGATCATGGTGGGTCTGCGCACTCGCTCTATGTCCTTGAGCGCAACGTGCGCCGGAGCAATAGGCCAGCGACGGTGAACGATAAGCTCTTCGCCAGAAAGCTCATACGAGCGAGGCGCGTAAGCTCCGCAGAAAAGGAAAGCTGCGCCTCCTGCAACCACGATGAGAACGACCGGTGCCCAACCGAGGACATGGCGGCCGACGAGAGCGAGTATCACGGCTGCCACTGTCACGCCGACAACCATGAAGATTGCGAAGCGGGTGATTCTGGCAGTTACAGCATCCATGCGAGCGGCCGGGAAGATCACCGCAGCTCCCTCCGACTGCAAGCTCATTTTGCGGCGGCCCTGGCTGGCGGGCAGGCTTCTCTCAGCAGGCGCGCAATGCCCTCCGGGGCGACGCTCACCTGCTCGCCTGTCTTCATGTTTCGCAGGGTAAGTTGATCCTCCGCAAGCTCTCGCTCCCCGATGAGGGCGGCAAAAGCGCAGTTCAGTCGGTTGGCCTCTTTCATCTGGGCTTTGAGGCTGCGCTCCTGATAGTCGGTGTGGGCGGCGAAGCCCTCGCGCCGGAGCCGCGCGAGAAGCCTGGCGGCGAGCCGTTTGCCCTGCGGGGTCAGAACGGCAACATAAATGTCTGCGGCCTGCTCTGCGCTTGTGGAAACTCCTTCCCCGGCCGCGAGAAGCAGCCTCTCTATGCCGCAGCCGAAGCCCACTCCCGGGGCAGGCGGGCCGCCAAGCTCCTCGCTCAGCCCGTCGTATCTGCCGCCGCCGGCAAGGGCGCTCTGCGCCCCGAGGGAAGAGGTCGTAACTTCGAAGGCGGTGCGAGTGTAGTAATCGAGGCCTCTTACAATCCTGGGGTTGACCTCGAAAGCAACATTCAGCTCAGCGAGCAGGTCCTTCAGTCCCTCGAAATGGTGGCGGCATTCCTGGCAGAGGTAGTCAAGAGCCAACGGCACGCCGCGCATCTCCTCCTGGCATTTCTCGTTCTTGCAGTCGAACATCCTGAGTGGATTTTGCTCGAAGCGCGCCTGGCAGTCGGGGCAGAGGCTTTCCACAACGCCGGAAAGCGCTTTTCGCAGGGCCTCGCGATATGCAGGCCGGCAGTTCAAGCAGCCGATGCTGTTCAGCTCAAGAGTCCATCCCTTGATGCCTATATCTTCGAGCAGATGGACGCACAATGCTATGACCTCGGCGTCAATATCGGGGCCGGGCGCTCCGATTGCTTCAGCACCGAGCTGGTGGTGCTGACGATAGCGCCCTTTCTGCGGCCGGTCGTAGCGGAAGATCGGTGCGATGTAGTAGAGCTTCTGGACAGGGCCGGCGGCGTGCAGCGAGTGCTCGATGAAAGCGCGCATGACAGGCGCGGTTCCCTCGGGCCTGAGAGTGATGCTGCGGCCCCCTCGGTCCTCGAAAGTGTACATCTGCTTGCTCACGATGTCGCTCGTGAGGCCTATTGCTCTGGCGAAAAGGGCTGTATCCTCGAATATCGGCGTTCTTATCTCCCCGTAGCCATAGCGGCGGCAGAGTTCGCGGAAGCGGCCCTCAATCAACTGCCACTTGCCCGACTCCTCGGGCAGAATGTCGTGAGTGCCCCGGGGGAGCCTGAAGCTCTCGCCTTCCGGACTCATTTCTTTGCGTCCCTGTTACTTGATTCGCCATTTCTCATCCTCTGGCCTGCTTCGATGTGGAATGTCTGCTTGGGGAGCGCGGCGGATAGCCGTCGAGGTTGACCTCGGACAGGGCAGAAGATAGAATATCGGCGATTGCCAAGCCGGAAAAGAGGAGGTAGCAGCATGGCTGACTTTCGGCCGGGAGATTTTGTCGCTGGGTTGCTTCTGGGGGCCCTCATAGGGGCAGGCCTGGGACTGGCTTTCGCTCCCTACAGCGGCGAGGAGAGTCGCAGGCGCCTGATAGAGAAGAGCGAAGAACTCAAGGAGCGGGCCGGAGAGAAGACTCGAGAAGCCTGGGAGAAAGGCAAAGAGGTGGCGCGTCAGAAGGGTGAGGAGATATCCTCCTCGATACGCGCCCGCCTTAAGCCCGGGGAGGGCGAGGCAGAGGCCTGAAGCAGGCGCCCGAGGTCTTCGCATGTGGCATTCCGACCTGTCGGGGTCCCACATCTTGAGAGTCTTCAACTCGCTCCTTGCGACATGAGGGCTGCTGCGAGAAGCGCCGCCTTTTCAAGCTGGGCGAGAGATATGCTCTCCCCGGGAGTGTGCACGGCCTCATACCCCACCGACACGACAACAGTTCGAATGCCCCTGGCGTTGAAGATGTTGCTGTCGCTGCCGCCTCCCGTGACCCTGTGTTCAGGCTTCACGCCGATGCGCTGCATCGCAGCGCTCAGAATCTGCATCACGGGCTCGTCCTTGCCCACAGTGTATGCGTCGTAGAGACGCTCGACGTCAATTCTCGCCTCTCCGCCCAATTCTGAAGCCGCCTTGTGGAACTCTTCGCGCATGTGTGTGGTCTGGGCCTTGAGTTTCTCTTCATTTCTGCTTCGCGCCTCGCCGACCAGTTCGACCCTATCCGGCACGATATTCATTGCCGAGCCACCGTGAATGGCGCCGATGTTCGCTGTCGTTTCCTCGTCAATTCTCCCGAGGCGCATCGAGGCGATAGCTCGGGCCGCAATCTGTATTGCGCTCACGCCCTTTTCCGGCTCGACGCCTGCATGGGCCGCGCGCCCCATGATAGCAGCCCTTACGGCATCCTGCGCCGGAGCAGCGACAACAACTCCTCCTACACGGCCCGAGCCATCGAACACGAAGCCGAGGCGCGCTTGAAGACGCGAGGTGTCGAGCTGCTTTGCTCCAAGCAGACCTATCTCTTCGGCGACGGTGAAGACGAACTCGAGCGGCGGATGAGGCAGTTTCTGCTCCGCCGCGATTCGCAGCCCCTCCAGGAGAGCCGCCACCCCGGCCTTGTTGTCGGCGCCGAGAACTGTTGAGCCATCCGCGCTTATGGCGCCTTCCTCGATGCGAGGCTTAACTCCCTTTCCGGGAGCGACTGTGTCGAGGTGAGCGTTGAACAAAAGGGCAGGGCCCTGCACTGTGCCTTCGAGGCGAGCTATCAGATTACCGCAGTCGCCGCCGAAAGCCCGGCCTGCCGAATCTTCTTCAACTCGGAGGCCGCCCGCCCGGCCAGGGATTCTTTCAAGCTCCCGCCGCACATAGGCGGCAAGCTTACTTTCGTGCTTCGATTCGCTGTCAATGTGGAGCAGACGAAGCAACTCGTCTCGGATGCGTTCGCGGTTGACCACGGTATTCAGGGCAGGTGGGGGCGGTTCGCGAACCGCCCCTACAAGCGTATCCGACTACCATTCCCTTATTTTCGCCCCGAGCTGCTCGACGAGAGCATCCCGGATGCGCGTCATGATTTCCTCGATTTCTCCATCCGTGAGAGTTCTGTCGGGATGGCGGAACACGAGCGAGAAGGCGAGGTTCTTATGCCCGGGCGGAAGCTGCTCTCCGCGATACATGTCGAAGAGGGATATGCGTTCCAGAATCTGGCCCGCACGGTCGCGTATGACCTCCTCGGCGCGTGAAGCCTGGATCTCATCGGGGACGACCAGAGCAATATCGCGGCGAAGAGCAGGGAAACGCGACAGGGGACTTGCGACCCTGACCTCCGGCTGCATGGCAACACCGAACAGAGCATCGAGGTCCACCCCGGCCAGGAAGACTCCGCCAGTTGCCGCCCCGGAGGCTTCGTCAACAGAGCGCGGCGGTATATCAAACGCTTCAAGCACATCCGGGCGCACCTCACCCATTATCCCAATATCGCTGCCGTTCACCAGCACGGCGGCGCAGAGGCCGGGATTCATGGATGGATGACACTTCCCAGAGAACTGAACCTTCCTGCCCGTCAGACATGCCACCACCTGTTCCACAATTCCCTTCAGGGCAAAGAAGTCGGAGTACGCCGTGGCGCCGGGAGAGACATTCCATGGCGAGGTCCACGGGCTCCCTCTCATGGCAATGCCCAGGGCCCGCTTCTCGACCGGCTGTTTCGCCTCCGCCGGCAGATAGATGCGCCCGATCTCGAATATGTGGACATCATCCAGCCCGCGACTCACGTTCGTTCGGATTGTCGCGAGGAGACTGCCCAGCAGCGTCGTGCGGAGGATGGAGTATTCTTCGCTCTTCGGGTTTCTCATGGTGGGAGCATTCCTGAGGTGGTGGCGCTCCGGGACGCTGAGCTTGTCGAAGACCGAGGGCGAATCGAGGCTGAAGGTTCTCGTCTCGGTGAGGCCGAGACCGAGCAGCAGGGAGCGAAGTCTCTGCTCGAGCTGAAGCTCAGGGCTCAGCCTTCCCCTCACTGGAGACGGGGCGAGCTTTAGGCGTATCTTGTCGTAGCCGTGAAGGCGGGCGATTTCCTCGGCGACGTCTATCTCCTGGGTGAGGTCGGGGCGAAAGCTCGGAACAGTCACCCTGAGATTTCGGATTTCGGATTTCGGATTTCGGATTTCGGATTGGGGATTGGGGATTGCGGATTGCGAATCTGGGATTTCGGATTTCGCGCCGCCAGGCGCCTGGTTTGCGTCCTCTACTTCCAGGCCCAGAGCCCGCAGATACTGCGCCATCTGCTCGGCGCTTATCCTCGTGCCAAGCACCTGATTTATCCGCCGCGGGCGGACGGTTATGGTCGTGGGCTCAACGCGGATGGGCCATTCGTCGAGAACTCCCCTGGCAACTTGGCCGCCGGCGAACTCGACCATAAGCTGCGCAGCCCTCTGTGCGGCTCGCACCGTGCCGCCAGGGTCAACGATGCGCTCGAAGCGGTATGAGGATTCGCTCGCCAAGCCGAGCGCGCGCGAGGCTCTCCTGATAGCTATCCTGTCGAAATGAGCGGACTCTATCAGGACGGCCCTTGTGCCCTCCGTCACTTCGGTCCTCGCGCCGCCCATTATGCCCGCGAGGGCCACTGCTCCCTTTCGGTCGGCTATGACCAGACATCCAGGCCCCGCAGGGGGCATCTCGCTCGAGAGGATCCGGTCAACTCCATCCAGCGTCTGCAGGCGCTCGCCTTCTTGCGCGCGGCGAACGATTATGCGCGCCCTGCCGCTTTCATCCTTCGCCAGCAGGTCGTAGTCGAAGGCGTGCAGCGGCTGGCCGAGTTCCAGCATCACCAGGTTCGTAACATCCACGAGGGCATTTATGGGCCGAACCCCGCATTGCCTGAGCCGCCTCTGGGCCCACTCCGGAGACGGAATCGCCCTCGTTCCCAGGACAATGGCCGCCGAGTAGCGAGGGCACATATCGGGGGCAGCTATTTCGATGGCCGCGAGCCCTTCGGCTTCTCTGGCCCGGCAGGCGCTCAGGACAGGCTGGGGGATTTCAGAGACGCTGTGCGCCTGGTCGGGAGTCGCAGCGGTCTCCCCCACCTCGATCCTCCCCCGCGGGGGGGAGGGAAAAGATAGGGGAAGGCCCAAGGCCGCAGCCACTTCTCTCGCAATGCCCAGGACAGAGAGGCAATCGCCCCTGTTCGAAGTGACGGAAATATCGAAAACAGTGCCGCCCTCGACTTCCCCGATGCGCCCCACCTCCGGACCAAGCATGGTGAGCCTGTCGGCCAGCTCCTTCGGCGGCAGGTCAACGGGCACGAATTCCTTCAGCCAATCATAGGGGACGAGCATCTCGGATCATGCCGACCCTTGTCACTGGAATTGCTCCAGGAATCTGAGGTCGTTCTCCATGAAAAGCCGTATGTCGTCAATGCCGAAGCGAATCATCGCCATGCGTTCGAGCCCAAAGCCGAAGGCCCACCCGGTGAACTTCTCGGGATCATGACCGGCGGCAACGAGGACGTTGGGATGTATCATCCCGCATCCTGCAATCTCCGCCCAGCCGGAATATTTGCACACCGCGCACCCTCGGCCTTCGCAGAGGCCGCATGTCACGGATACCTCCGCGCTGGGCTCGGTAAAGGGGAAGAAGTCCGGCCTGAAGCGCATCCGCGTCTTTGCCCCGAAGAACTCCTGGACAAAGAGCTGAACCGTTCCCTTCAGGTGCGCGAAGTTTATGCCCCTGTCAACGGCAAACGCATCGAACTGATGAAAGGTGTGGGAGATGCGCACCGACACCGCCTCTCTCCGATGGGTTCGGCCGATTATCGCAATCCGCAGGGGCGGTTTCCTTTTCTCCAGGATCCTGCCTTGTATGGCTGTGGTCTGGGAGCGCAGCAGGACATCGTCAGACAGGTAGAAGGAATCCTGCTCATCCATGGCCGGATGCTCCGGCGGATAGTTGAGCATTTCGAAGTTGTAGCGATAGAGCTCGCACTCCGGCCCCTCGACAAACTCGAAGCCCATGCCCACGAACAGCTCGCGCAACTCCTGTGCGATAAGGGAAAGAGGGTGAGGATGTCCGAGCCGATGCCAGCGGCCGGGCAGAGTCGTGTCAATGGCCTGTCTGCGAAGCTGCGCTTCTGCTTCGCTTGCTTCGAGCTGCTTCTTGCGCTCGCTGAAGAGAGCTTGAAGTGAGTCGCGCGCTTCGTTGGCAAGCCGGCCGAGCTCGCGGCGCTCTTCTTCGGGAAACTCAGCCAGCCGAGAGAAAAGGGAGGCGAGGCAGCCGCGCCTGCCAAGATAGGCGATGTGGCGCTTCTCCAGCTCCGCGAGCGAGGCTGCCGCCCCTACGTGGGCAGCGGCCTCCTCTCTTATGCGTTCGAGTTCCTCTCTCATACTTCAGTTCGGCATCACCCAGAGTGGCGTCAAACGGGTCAAAGGACAGTTGCCGCCTGAGCGCCAAGGGTTGATGTATCCTGCTCTCTGCCCAGGTGATCGGGTATCGCAGCGAGAAGCTTGGCCCCCTCAGGCTTGCTTCGCGGCTATGTCGGCTCGGCGCGCAGAAGCGTTGTAGTGAATGGCCCATCCGAAGAGCCTCTCGAGCAGACGGATGGGCACCATGGTTCTGCCCTTTTCCAGATATGGGGCTATTGCCAGAGCGATTTTCGAGCCGTTGAGAACTGCGGTCTTCGCTCCTATGCTGACGCTCAGGTTCTCGCGTTCGAGATATGCTGTAGCAGTGCCGCCGCCGTGGTCGGAGCGCCATTCCGTGCGCCCTCCCGCGCTTGCCACGATATGGCGCAAAGGACCAAACATGACTGAGTCGTGAAGGGCTGGAGCAACATCGCTCTCGACTTGCTCGCCTGAGACAAACAGAACGGGAACGGGAGCAGGCAATAGAAGCTTCTGCCCGACCGCCAGGCGGCTGTTCATCTCGAGCCCGTTGAGCGAGGCCAGTTCCTTTACGGGCACTGCGTATAGGCGGGCGACAGCGAAAAGGCCCTGTCCGGGTGCGACGACATGGACTCTGGCCAATGTCTGCGCGGTTGTGGCCTGCCCGGCCGAGGACGGCTTCCTGCCTGGCTGGCCCGGTAGGCTGGCGATCTGAGTACTTTCGGCCTTTGCCGGAGCCGCGGCAGACCTGGGCGGCGCGGATACGGCGGGCGGCTGGGCCGGCGCTTTTGCAGCCGGTGCGACAGGCTGTTTCGCAGGAGCTGGAGCGGCCGGCGCGGGCTGCTTCTTCGGCTGCGCACTGACCGCTGGCGGCTGAATCCTTGCGGAGGCCGGTTCGGGCGGCGCTGCTTGCCTGGCTAAGGCTTGCCCGCCGGGAGAGGGCTTTGCGCCAAGGCTGGCCGCTGGGGGCGCGCTCTCGGGGCGTCGCTGGATGGCTGCGGATGCGGCTTCTGCTGGCGCGGCAGCGGCAGGCGCAGGTTCTCCTGGCCTGACGGGAGCAGACGGGGCAGGGCTCTGCTCCTTTGCAGGAGGCGCGCTTTCAGCAGTCTGCGCCTGGGCGGGCGGCAGTTCCATTTCGGTCCTGCCGCCAGGATTGTTCACCACGACCTTGAGACTCTGGGACATACCCTCAACGCCCCGGGGAGAAGAGGCTTTAGCCATGAGCGTGTGGGAGCCATTCGGCCACTTCGTGGTGTCCCAGGCAAACACATAAGGAGTAACATTGCTTATGAAGACGTGGCTGCCGTCTATCAGCAGGAAAACGACGGACACTCCGCTCGGGCACTGCGCCTCGATAGCGACTTCAACAGCGCCTGCGAGTTCGGCGTTCGCCGCCGGCTTCGCTATCTTCACCCCAGGCCTGTCTGCAGCAGCAGGCGCAGGCGTCGGCGCGCCTGAAGGCGTCGCTTCGGGCGCTGATGGAAGGGTCGTCGAAGGCTTTGGCCTTTCGAGATTGAACTGAGCCTGCGCCTCGGCGACAGAGCCTTCGCTGTCGATGAGTCTGACGCTCAGCGTGTGCGAACCTGCAGAAAAGTCGGGCGTGTTCCAGGTGAGCTTCACCTTCTCATGAGGCTTTCCGCCGAGCTTCAGGCTGTTGTGGGCCGTGCCATCAACGAAGAGTTCGACCCGGGCCAGGTCTCTGTCTGTGGGGGAAACAGAAAGAACGACTTCGATTTTGTCCTGGGTGACCGTGGAGCCAGGAGCGGGCTGAGTGAACTCCACCTTGAGGCCGCCGCCATTCGCCAGAATAACGGCGGCAAGCGAAGCGAGCGCGAAGGCGAGGAGAAGAGCCACCCATCTACCCCTGGTCATTGATCAAGCACCTCCTGGCAGCTTCTACCGAAACGGAATTCGGAACCTGGAGCAGCCCCCTTTCTGCCCGGAACCGCCCAGGATACGACAGCCGGCAGATTGCTAAGCAGGCTACCACGAAACCGGATGGGCGTCAACAGAGACGGAGGCCTTTGAGAGGCCTGGCTCGCGGATGGGCTCGCGGGCGTTGCGGGCTGCGGCCTCGGCTTGATGCTGACGCCATTTCGAAAGGGCAAAGACATATAGGGGCGACCGGCCGGTCGCCCCTACGATGCTGTGACCACAGCGCTTGAAGAATCGCTTGTGCGTAGAGCCAATACGCTCGCGACGCAACATGCGCAACCCTGACGGTGGGTGAACGAAGGGAAAGGCGGCCATGCCGGACCGGGCCGCCGCCTGCGAATGCCCTTTGGCGAACGGCCGCGCCGCCGTCAGACACCGTGCCTCCACCGCTTGAAAGTCTCGCGCGCTTCCGCTAAGTTTGATCCTCGTGCCAGGGTGTCACCATGTTTCTGCCATTCATAACTATATTGGCTAAGGCTGATTAGAGCGTGTCCGAAAAATCGCCCGGCTGCGCAGGCATGAAGCCTGTGGCTACAATTTCAGGATAGGCTCTTAGTATGGATTCCCGTGGAAGAAGCTGCTCCCGTCGGTGAAAGAGGCCTCTGGAATGTTCTTGCGAAGTCCCGAAAGGTGGCTTTCCCTCGGCCAGACCCACTGCCAGTGGAACTGGGGGCCGGGAGGCGTGTCGGTACCCGCGGCGTCGGCAGCGTGGCCTCTATATGCTCCCCAGCGCCCGTTGTAGCGCAAGATGATCCTGGCGTCGTCAGACAGCGGGTGCTCCACCTCTCCCAGGTTGGGCGGGTTCTTGGAGAGGAACATATTCGCATTGCCGGGGTGAGGGGGCGCCGAATAGTCTCGCCCGGCCACCCTGACCTTGTAGGTCCAGTGCTCACTCGGCCAGGAGCCGTGAGTGTTTCTCTCGACATACACCATGACATGGGTGTAGTCGCCGGTGTCGGGGTCCCGGTGGAAGCGGACCAGGTTGTTGCAGGCGCGGTCCGTGTTGGTGCGCATGTTGAAGTTCGAGGTGTCGTAGTTGGGTCCGCGGAACTCGACCACGCTGCCAACGGCCGTGTTGACCATGACCCGGCTGATTCCCTGAACTGAAAAGTCGAAAGCCATTTCGCTGCCGTGGGCGCAGTGGAAGCCCTTGACAAGCCAGCCGGTCGCAGGATCGATCAGCAGGTGCACGGATTCCCAGTCGCCCTCGTGGTCTGCGATATCCATCCAGGCTTCGCTGTTATTGTAGCCATAGAACAGCCAGTAGGAGATCTCATAGTAGTTGCGCCAGGGCACGACGTGCCCGTAAACGCCGACATTACCCAGGCGGAAAATGTCAGGCCAGTCATATCCGTCGCCCGGTTCGTATCCGTCGCGATACTTGTTGAAGGGGTTAAGGCAATAGCCTGTTCGCCTTGGGTTCCTGGTGATGTCGGAGGGCCCCAGGTGGCTGCCGGACTTGTTCGCGGTGAGCAGTCTTGAAGGGTCCGCTCGAAGAACATCGCGCGAGATAACGTTGGAGGCTCCCTCGTCAGCCCCCGGCTTGAGTTCGGAGTGGCGGACATACCAGATGGCATCGCAGGGCCTGTAGTTCTCGCCCCGCGCGTACAGCAATTCGGGCCGATACTTGTCCAGGAGTTCGCGTTCCTTGTCGTCCGGGATTCCATCCTGGTCCCGATCGAGGACGGGAACGCCGGGGCCGCTCGGGCGGGTCCTCTGGGTTATCGCTGGCTGCACCCAGACTGCCCAATCGCGGTCACTGGATGCGCCAGCGTTCACCCGCAAGAAGAGGTTGCCTTCCTGACCAGCAAATCTGGTCAGATCGGCGCTGATGGTTTGCAACCTCCCATCGAGGGTCTTGCGGACCCGGGCCAATTGCAGTTCCCCAGTCGGGGAGGGCGCAGTTATTGGGCCTTGACGCCAGCCCACCGAGAAAGTGACTCCGTCGGTGCCAGCGGCCCCTTCCATGAATCCCACCTTGGCTTCGAACGCGCTGTTTGCGGGTATGGTCAGGCGATAGCGTCCGGCGATGGAGCCGTTGGCTGCCCACCTGGGATGGGTTTCCAGGACGTTCTCGTAGGAGCGCCCATCCTCGAGGCGCGTGGTGAGCACCCGGACAAATCCCCGGGAGTCCGAGTCGGTTCCCGGAAATGGGAGGGTCTCACCGCGGTCGTTGAACCACAGGGCCTGCTGGGCCAGTGCCACCAGGTCCTGGAGCACGTCAGCCCCGCGCGGCAACGCGCTCGCCAGGAGGACAACCAGCGCGAACACGCCAACTGCACCAGCCAATCTTCTGCGCATCTCCTTTACCTCCTCATTGCGATTGTGACGCCCGTGCCCAACGCCATCGCCCACGAGTTTCGCCGGCGACCGACAACATGCTGCCGCGTGTCTGCTGCCAGAACCCTTACGGCAACCTGGGTAGTCTTTCCCGCAGCGGGACCCGGGGGCGCAGAGGGCTAACTGGCCTCCTATCGCCGGGTTCCTCTTCAGGAGGCCTTATGAACTGGCCGGTGTATGCATCGTAAAGCTCTATCACTCTCTTGGACGAAGGCCCGTAGGTGAAACCCACCCAGTAAACAGGCTTGAGAGTTTCCTGTCGGCTGTATCTCCCATACGCAAGGTAGCCAAAACGGACCTGATCCACCACTATCTGTTGTACGGGATCCGGCTGATGTCTTTCGGTAAAGATCCTTCGAATCTGGTCGGTTCCGATCGCAGGCTTTACAGAGACCGGGTCCTTGCGAAGGTCTCGCCACACTTTGGAGTGGCCGATAATTTCCCCGTTTGGCGAGAGATATAGCCGTATGTTTTCTCCCGAGCCGAGGACAGGTATCTTGCCAATCTGTCGTTGATACACCACGATGTAGTTGGCGACGCTGGTCGAGACCTCGGAGACTTGTTTGCTCTGAGGGTCAAGTTTGCCGACCGCATTCATGATCCTCTTGACCGACAGGAACCGCAGTTCATCGGGGCCTACGCCGGTGATGTGCTCCCGGACATAGCGCTCGGCAATCTGCCTCAACTGGCTCTCGGCCAGAGCCTGTTCACCTTTCTCGCCGACGGCATACCGTGCCAGGTCGAGAAGGGCTTCCGCGCCTGTCGTCTTGGAAACGGAATACTCTAAGCTGCCTGCGGAGAAGACAATTTCCTCATCGGTCTCGCGGGATGTGATCGCCCTGCCTTTGGCAGCTTGGGCCGCGGGGTTCCTCGAAATGACTTCTCTTGCCCGCGTCTCTTCCCTGGTTCGATCGAACTTGTAGGGTGCGACCTCGTAAGAGGGCACTGCGCCAAGGTCTATGCCAAGATTCTCCGGCGAATCCTTCAGAGCGCCTTCGGCGAACTTGATACTGGCGGCACGTGCTGATGCCGAAAGGAAGACTATTGCGAGAAAAGCGGCAAGGGTTTTCATCTTTCCCTCCTGGCTCGGTGCCCTAGCCCTCGTGCCATGCCCACGCGACCCAATAGGGGTCGGCGCCTGTGGGCACCCAGCCCAACTTCATCTCGTCACGGTTTCGGATGGCCTCATCCCTGGTGGCCCCGCGGCTGATTAGGGCGCCTGTGTCGTCCACCAGCCAGTCCTCGATAGCCCAGAACCATGCGCGTTTCAGGGTCCAGTTGCTGCAGGCGGCTTTGCGAGCAAAATCTCTGGGAACTTCGTCCGTCGTGATACTGTCGGCAGAAACGCCGCAATATCCCATGACATACTGAAGGTTTTTTCCCCGCCAGAAAACCGGGCCCCATACATCCGGCGCCTTGTTCTTGTCCACCGAATGGCAGGTGCACAGAATCAGGAATCTCAGCGATCCCGGATGGCTGGAATAGGCCTGCGCGGCCTGCTCTCCCAAGTAAGTCCTGGTAGTGTCGTAGTTGCACGAATTATAGTTGCTGGACTTGCAAAGATACCCCAGGTAGGTGCTGCCAGACAGGCCCCCGTGGCCTGAGACAAGAAGAATGTGCACCGTGTCGCCGTAAGGGTAGTCGGTTCCTCCGACTCCGAGTTGGTCTTCAACGAGGTCGCTGTTCCAGGCGTTGCCGTTCTTGTACCAGAATTTCTTCTGGTGCCCACAATCCGACATCTTGCTCACGAACTTGCTGGCCTGGTCATTGCAGTAGCTCAAATCGCCGGTGCTGCACCCGCAGCCACTGTAGTTCTCGACGGATTCCGCGCCGACCAGCAAGGCCGCGGCTGGGACTGTCCCAAACACTATTAAGCCAAAGATGGAGAATAGGAGGACTGTTCGTACTCTGGTGGTCATCGGCGCCTCCTGCCCGAGCGTAGTGCAACCATTATAGCGATAGCTTGGCTGGAAGTCAATGTCTCCAGCCAGCGGGTTGCCAGGCTGCTCTCCTCCGGCAGGATAGCGCTCTGGGTCCCCTGCGGCGGTTGGCCAAGGCTTCCAGGCCTCCTGCCTGGTGAGGAGCCGTAAGGGTAGAGGCAGTCGTGCGCGAGCACTCACGGCTCCGGCTCGCTGCGCTCACCTTCTCTCGCAGGGCTGTCTGCACGATCATGATCCGGTGGATGACCGCTGCTTGTCCGACTCCCCTGTGTATCACCTTCCCACCTGTCAAGACTGCTTGGCGGCCTGGGGCGTGCCTGTTTGCGCCCGCGTCCTGTGCGCTGTAGAGTAATCAAATGCAACCTTTTCCGCTGATTCGCTGTCCGTAGTGTGGGAGAGCGGTTGACTCCCACGATGGGCAAATCCGAGGAGAGGAACTTGGCACAACCGACTGACGGGGAACTGGTCCGGCTGACGCGCAGAGGCGATCGGGATGCCTACGGCGTGCTGGTGGCGCGGTACCAGGGCCATGTCTATGGTTTGGCTTATAGCCTGGTGGACAATTGGGCTGAGGCTCAGGACATAGCCCAGGAAACCTTCGTTCGCGCTTATGCGAACCTCGACCAGCTTCGCGAGGCCGATCGCTTCGCAGCCTGGCTGAGGCGCGTCGCCTTCAGCGTGGCCATGAACTGGTTGAAAGCGTTTCGCCCGGGTCTGTTCGAGCAGTTAGACGGCCAGGTTGGCCTCGACAGCCTTGAGGTGCCCGATTTCAGGCCCGGACCCGTCTGAGGTGGTCGAAAAGCGAGAGCTGGCTGAAGCGGTGCAGAGAGCTATTGCTTCGCTGCCGGCGAAATACCGCTTGCCTCTAACCATGTTTCACCTCGACGGCCTGTCGTATCAGAAGGT